>CEVQ01140299.1_pt1 | contig 12239 bp, 2 predicted proteins | sample 356551 | NCBI WGS metagenome assembly CEVQ01 (sample SAMEA2623756, study PRJEB7988) | marine metagenome | biome: marine biome (ENVO:00000447); feature: mesopelagic zone (ENVO:00000213); material: "saline water (ENVO:00002010), including plankton (ENVO:xxxxxxxx)" | depth 250 m | reverse complement strand
CGGGGGTCCCCCGAAAATCCCCGGGGGAAATTTTTCCGGAAATGTCCTCCGGGAGAAAAAATTTTCCGGAATTTCTGGGAAATTTTTTTTTTTTATCAGGAAACTTTTCAAGAAAATACGTGAAATATTTTTTTCGGAGAGTATAAAAAATTATTTACTGTACTGTGTAAGAACAACCCCCATGTACAAGATCTTGCGTTGCCTACGCTGCACACACCCGTTTGCAGCGGGTAAACTTATACATTTTGTTACCGTTTAACTATTAGTGTTACAGTATTTTATTTACGTACTTTACGTAGTACACTTATTATATCTTTCCCGAGTATGCACCCCCATGAATAAAGTACATACAAACATACACCCGGTACTGCTGGTATTATACTGTTTTTTCGTTTGGTTTTCGTGTAAGGATATAACTTTGTTTCCTTCAGGAAAGGTACTTTACAAAAAAAGACTACCTACGTAAATGTCTTACACTGTTTATTATACTACCGTAAATGAGTAACGCTTGCTTTGCGTAATCTAACTACATACGTTATGTCTTTTCTGTGAGTAATATAACAGTAGAGTAAGTAAATCTATAAAACGAAATGTTATAATCCTACGTAGGTGCGGTGGTGCATAAATTACTTTTTATAGTTTTATGTAGTTGTTGTTATACATCCGGTGTAATCAGGAAAGGTACTTAGGCCGTTATTGGTGGTGTTTTGAGTATAAAAATAAATAAATATGTTTATGCCAAAACTATTGTTATAAAAATATAAATACCCGGGTGTTGACATGTACATTACATACACTACATTTTACAGGATCGTTTCGTTATTGTTTGTGTACAGTAAACGTATGTCACCTGAACATGAAAGGTACCTCCTGTAAACTAATAGATACACCGTAATTCATTACTAGCAAATTTATATCACGGGAAGTGAAATGTATTCTGATGATTACAATGCGTCTACATAGGACATGATACTCCCGAAGACGTATTATCATAGTGTGTAACGGTAAGTATCAATTATTATTAACACACGGTAATGCTGTTCTATGTTGATTTCGTGGTACACGAATATCTCAATGTTTGCACACAGGAAAGGTACTGTATAGGAACAAGTACACATGTCATACCTTTCCGGCAGATACGGGACAACGTATCATCACCGTCAACCACACACAATTGTAACGTATAGTGTTATATATGATTTAAAGTAATGCACATACGCATACCTGCAGTACCTTTCCTATACAGGCTTGTAGTAGGCGTGTACACCGCTCCAAAATAAACAACGTATATAAAGTGAATGTCTGTTATTACCTATTGGTGTATGTAACATGTTGTATGATTATACGTTATCATGTAACGCGCCATATACATGTAGTTACTGCGGGAGGATTTGTACCTTTCCTGTATACATGCGATAGGAATACATGAAACGTTCCATTGCATAAAACACAAACGTACAATAGGTATTCATAGGTTGACCACTACGATACACGTACCTTTCCTGAGGAGACATTTATAGTAAACACGTATAACAACACACTAAACGAACATCGTAATATAGTACGGTATAATGCACATTACATATGTCACGTGTATTTACGTATATGTTTTATACACTGGTAGAGATTACCCGAGACGTATCCTACACCGCATCACTTTCCCAGGATGGTGGTACCTTTCCAACCACAACCTGCAGATGATTTCATCTAACAAAAACAACAAAAAACGGGAATGAAACTACCGGCATAGGTTAAACCCACAGTCGTTACACGTTATTTTTTTTTACGTCATGACCGCGTAGCACCTCATATACATTTCTTATATTGCTGTGAATTGTATTTTGGTGTGGTGTAAGTACTAGTCCTGGGGTCTTACAGGAAAGGTACTATGAATACTTACACCGGAAAAAATAAACAGCACAATAAGTTTAGTGTCCGGGTAGTATATACACACACGTGTTTTGATAAAAACAACATCCGGACATAATACTATAGTATGTAGTCGGCAACTACATCGTTAACGATACCAGTACCTTTCCTATATACGCAGGGTGTACGATTATACAACCCCAAGCTAAAACTCAAACAGTATTGTTAAATCCAGTAGGTTTATGCATCTATAAAAAACGTCTAACGGTATACACGTGAATACACTGTATGTTGCGCGTAGTGTATAATGTAACTTCTTTTATGTCAAAACATTTTCTGTGACAATACATAGCATGTATGCTACACATCGCGTATACAACGTTGGTAGGTACCTTTCCTGTGGAGGTAAGTTACTGTTGCCAATATACTCGTACCTCGTAAAATAGTATATCACGTACGGGTAGTAATCGTTAGAAACACATATGCTACACAAAAGTCAGGAGTGGTAATCCTGCATTACCGTTAACGCAAGATCAATAACACTTGTATAGGTTGTTTAATACTGTGGGTAATGACAAGTAACGTTACGTCTCGTACCCTCGAGTATGTATCTTACGTAAGTATACTCCGCTATTAAAACACACCTTTCTAAAGTATACATGTTTGCGCATTTACGGAAATGCACAACTAATGGATAACCTGTTAAAGACACACCCCGGGAAAGCAATACGCAAGTATACAGATAATTCTATACACAAATTTGATATGCATGTATGATGGCGCTGTATTCTTTTTGGATGTTTTGTTACATTTCCCCTGGGATGCTCAGGAAAGGTACTTTACATTGAGAAGGTGGACTTACAGGACGGTAAAATTAAGTATATACTTGATTCCACAGCAGTTAGCTGTTGTCGGGGATTAATTTCTGGTAAATTTCATGTTATCGTACCTTTCCTGGAAAAACACAACACATATTATACAAACAAACCAACGCCATCAGAATTTAATAATTTGGGATTACTAATACTTCTATCCTTAGTAAGTTGCTACTGCGTAGTGTATTCGTAGACAGTAGTTATTCCTGTACCAGATTCATAATGTACCTATTCTATAGATTTAGTACATGCTACGTGCATAGTACCTTTCCAGCATACGCGGGATGCATAATATACCTTCCTAAACAAAATAAAAAACGGAATGATTAAGACTACGTATATGACAGGTATCCTCCCGAGGGTGTACCTCCCCTTAAAGCGTTTTATTTTAAAGTATATACATTATATTTAGAACGCACTCTGTAACTACTACAATATGTTTCTTACGGGAATACCTACTGCATGTGTATAGTAGAATACAGTATGTACTACATAGCTTATATAGATTATGTAATATTCACCCTCGTGTAAAAAAGTATGCACTGTTTAGAAGTACCTTTCCTAGGATGCAGATTAAGTTATAGTAAAAACAACCTGCATGCACAATGTACATACAGTCATGTAGTGTGAAGTATGTCGGTTTCCACGTGCATACTACGTAGTGTGTAAATTATGTTAAACCATGCATGCAAAAAATGGGATAAGTAAATGTAGTTATATCTTAAATACTGCAGGTGTAGTACGTATGTAATAACTGTAGCCGTAGTCTCATGTACTGGTAGTAGTACACTTAACAATAGCATACGTTATTATGCTTGTACGTTGTGTTGTGCTTCTTAAAGGCATAACATGTTTACCTAGGAAAGGTACTGCGTTATAAGTGCCTACGGATAGAGTTTAACATATTAGATATCTTTGAAATATACTTTGTAAGTATACTATTTGTTTTACTTGTTTGGTGGGTTATACAGATATCGCATACACATACTTCAGGAAAGGTACTATATGCTATTGCGTGTTAATTCATTTTATACGAGTTTGCATACATGTTTGTTATGCCAGCATGTAAGTTATATACACGTTACGTATGTATACATATACGTAAGTATTCTTTTATATACATGTTACGTATAACAGTAGTACATTGCACGTTTCTATGTTGTTTGTTGTAAATCATCCTATTCATGTGTATATAGGAAAGGTACCATATTACACGTGTTATATACTTTGTAAACCGACATGTCTACAGAAGTATGCAGGTCACGGTAACCGTAGGCAGGACTTACTTTTACATATTTGTGGTGTTGCACCGTACCTTTCCTATAGGCACACGATACGTAGGTGCTGACGCACTACCACGACAGTTATAGGTAGGTAATATGCGTACAGTGGTTATCACGCTCTTTATGCCTTGTTTTTTAAAAAGTACCTTTCCAAGGATATATTAGATTAAGTAGCACGTAAATTAATAAAAACATAAATAGAAGGTTGTATCCGACCAAAAATATGTAATACCTGTTCTAGGCTATACATCCCGGGTTGTATACCTACAATAAACACAAAACCAGAAGGCGTATGGAATTGCACACGGTATGTACCTGTGTGTGAGTGTGTACGGTATATGCGGATCTCGTAAGTTGTATTTCTGTGTATTAAGTTACCGCCGGTGAATAATTATAAATATATACGCTGGGGGGAGGGTACCTTTCCTACAGAAACATGAACGCAATCACACACAAACACCTAACAAACGTATACAAGCGGTGTACTTAGTATGTTATCCGGGGGCGTATACTGTTAACGCGTACGTTTAAACTTGTTAGTCGGTTTGGGGAAGCATACCCAACCGGTATAAACTGTACAGGAAAGGTGACATATACTATATTACCTGACTGACATGCGGTTGACGTGTCCGTACCTTGCCTTTAAAAGATAACGGACGTAGTTTAAAACATAAATAACTATCCCCGGAAAAAATCATCGTACACAACATCCACTGCGGTAGAAATCCACGAAAATAGACGTAAATGTATTACCATATTTGCATTAGTATTATTATTATTATTTAGGAATTTGTGTTGGTACTTCCCAGTTGTACGTGTCGTGTAGGAAAGGTACCCTATACAGTATTAATGTTAAACGAATTCAGGACAAGATGGTTACATCGTGGATAAAAGTTGTTAAAAACACCAAAAAATAAATTTTTATAAAAAGCGTAAGTGCTTTATAAAAATAATATTACACCCTATACACACGTGTCTGGTACCTTTCCTGGAAATGCAACTCACTACAGTTGTACAAAAATCAACAAAACGGACAAGCACGTACTGTTATGTATTATCGTAGTGCGCTGTTTTTGTTTGTTTTGTATATACTACTTACATGCTTACATAGGAAAGACAGATACAAAACCCGGGTGTATCAAGACGGTATACATCGGTCAGAGGTTACGCCTGTTTGTTACCCTACTTGTATTATGATAGTACACAAGTATGTTAACATCCTTGTTACGTTTTATAAAAATTATGTTCTTTTAACATTCCACGAGTATCTTGTTATGTAATCAACAGTACACGAGTTCATTTACATAGTAAGGTTTGTCGTTGTAATGCATTTAATAATCTCTCACAGGAAAGGTACCATATAACATCACCCCATGGGGAGACTATACTTTTTATGATCCTAAGTAGACATACATGTATGTAGCTTTCCGTAGAATACCCTGGGACAATATATGTGTAACGCATACTATAATACAAACGTATTACGTAGGATGCATTACATTTTTTCCGGACAACGCCAGTACAGGTAATGGCAATTGTTTAGCAAGGTTCGTACCTTTCCTGGACAATCCCGGGAAGGTGTTGTTTATAAAACAAACAAAAAAAATCGTAGTAACAGTGTAGTATACTATCAACCCTACCTTGTATGTTGTTTACGTACACGATAACTATTTATCATAGGTAACCTATCCACCACAAGGATGTACTTTTATAATCATCCCTGAATCACACGGAGTAGTGTATAAGTTGTAAAAGTTATTTTGCGCGTATGTTCTTATAGGAAAGGTACAATTATACACTGCATTCGTATTCATGCTATTACAGAAAAATGTTTCCCCTCCAAAAACCCTTACTCACATATATACTTAAGTGTACGTTTTGTGTTTATTAAATATTATACACTGTGCTGCGTTTACATAGGAACGATACCCCAGTGAGTATCATGTAAGGCACAGTACAGCCTTTTTGTATAATGTATTTATCGTAAGTATGTTTTACTTAATTTTTTTAAGTAAGTAATACCCCCTAGTACGTATTGGAAAGGTACTATCGTAACAAACATACGACAAAAGTTTGTTACGCACATTCGGGGTATCTAACTTTACAAAAGTACGTTATGCGGTAAACATGCTACGCTTACGTACAGGGGGATACTTTATAATGTACTGTTATGCAATGACATACACCTACCAAGAAATACGTAGTCCTTTTACGAAAAACTTATACATTACCGTGCTTGTGTAGGTGGTATTACCGGGTACATTTAATAGTGCCATAGTTTGGGTTTTGGTAGTATTTGTTATTCATGACAAACCAGGAAAGGTACTATGTCGTGTAGTACTTACTGCTACGGGACGTGTACTACGGGTGTACCTTCACATTTAGTTGATTCTTAAAACCTGAATAACGTAGATCACCTCATGTGTGCACACAGTATTTCACTTATGTGGAGAATTTTGTTATTATGGTATAACATATTCTTCCCCTCGGGAAAGATACCTATAGAAGTGTGTTCGTCCTACATATAGACCATCATCATGTATTATGTGTATGATTCATTTTTGTAGCAATATGTATGTCAGAGTGTACTTGATAGACGTAAGCATTTACATGTAACCTATTATTATAACAGTACATGTGTATACGCTTCCTACGGTGTATAGTACCTTTCCTGGAGTATATGAAAAACAATTTGTCAAAAACAAAAAACCAACAAAGTCACATTTAGTCTACGGGTGAAAGATAAACCCTCTCCCAACGTGTATACATACATAAAAAGAAGATCCCAAAAGCTATAGTTAATAGCATTAAATGCTTTGCTGGATTTATGTAACGTGCACAGCACACGTTTTTTTACTGGAAAAACCCCGCAGAGGAATATTATTTCTGTGTAATATTTGTGTATAAAGATATATGATGCAGTACCTTTCCTGGAAAAGCTTGCAGTAGTAGACTAACATAAAAACCACACTAAACAACATTTAACAACGTAATTAAATATGTAGCGCGTGCGTGATTCATCCCTAACAGCGCATAACTGCGTTTGGGGTAACGTTCGTACTCGGGGGATTACACTTACTATCATAGAAGCGCTACCCGCAACATATAAGATACACGGTATCACGTCCCATAGTATGTCGTGTATATGGCGGAAATGCAATGCTCCTCCTTTACAACGGGGATAGCCCCCATACAGGATTGATGTACAACGTAAGCCTAAAGACCGGCGTTTTACGTAGTACCTTTCCTGTAATATGTAAGTTACATTATGCTAACAATAATCCGGTAAGCATAAACTGCAGTACGTAAGTTACTATATAGAATTTATCGCTAACGATATACGTACAAGTTTCAAGTTTACCCGGATCTGTGGGTTTTACGATAACTGTAGATATTATATGTATGCTACACACGTAGCGTATGCCGGTACCTTTCCTGTAGAAAGTCTGTGTGCGTAATAAAACAAACAATCCCGAAATAACATCGTGCACAAATCGTATGTCTTACACATCCCGTAAGACTATCGTACAACGCTGTACATCGTTAAAGCTTACTGTATTTGGGACACCTATGTATTCCGGTAGAATTAATACAGCCTCCTACGGTACAATACTTTTATTGTTGATTACACGTAACATACATAAAATAAAAATGTAGACATACGTAGTATGTGGTTATTATATTTTTATTTTTTTGTGATTGATATATACAAGCAATAATGGGACTTTCCAGGAAAGGTACAAACAAACAAAAAATAGGTACGTGTAATTACTAGTAGTAAAACTTTCTTAAAAACATAGACCCGTGTACTGCACTGGTAAGTAATACTCTTTATGTTTTGTGTGAGGAACGATACCTGTTATTGCTGGTGTACTTAGGAAAGGTACTTTACAAGAAATAATATATCACACCGACATTGTATACTTTGTGATGCCGATACGTATAGGTAAGTTATTACGTTGCACTTTACGTAGTGTAGTTAACGTAACCTGTACTCGGTGTATACATACTACGTATAAGTCTTCGGTACTTTAATTGTGCTTTACCGTGAAAAAAGACACAACATAACCCGTAATATATGTATGTGTTTTTTTTTTGTGTAAGGCCCGCCCTGTTATATCTAGGAAAGGTACTAAGTAAAACTTCTTGATATAGGTGAACTATCTTACAGAAAATTGTACACGGTGTACGAGCTTTACAAACCACCAGCCGTACGTACGTGCACACAGTACCGGGGGTCGTTATTTTGCTCTGTTAGTGTTTCTTATAGGGGTGTATAGTAAGAAAAGGCACATCCCCCGGTAGATTACCTAATACTAGTGTATGTGTTACGTACCTGTACGCGCAAGACATTCTATGAATTGTCGTATGCAGAACTTTTGTAAAACGTACCTTTCCGAAAAGCGGTTACGTGATATTACCACACACAAATTCAAACAATACAAAGTCCAAACATACAGTCTGCACACATGACGGGGGCGTGCATAATATATTTATCACCTGTAGTGTTAACTCTACCTTATAATGGTTTACGCTGGGACATGATTATCACGTAAGTGTGCACTTCCGGTACCTTTCCTGTGTACACCGAGCATGTAAACATCTATCAACAAAACAAACAAACGAATATGTAAAGTATACGTACTGCATTCGTTTGATAAATGATATTCATTTACTGTAGAGTATATCTTATTTTTCAGACGTGTGCTTGTTAACAACATGTTATACGCGTGAAATGCTAGTACACACAATCTACATAATATTACTTATAACATTGGGGTTTTTTGTTGTATATAACGTTACCCTACACGCCTTAATAGGAAAGGTACCCTGGGATGCTACGTTTAAGCGTTGTAGTGATTCTGTTCTCTTGGGGAATTATCACCAGTGAGATATCCGCTGCGTACGAGAGTTACCCTACGTGTGCTACGTGTGTAGTGTAATCTTAAATAGATAGGTACGTAAGATTAATTGGGGAGTTCCCAACGTACTTAAAACTAAATACAGTGTTTCGTTGTTTTTGTTTAGATACAATTTTATTACATAATATGTTTACAGGAAAGGTACCCTGCGGTACGGTAATGTACTATCCGAAAGGTAACCTTTCTTACACAGGGCGTGTTTTGTTTTTGTAAAGTGATCCCAAAAAGCAAAGTAAGGTGAGAATACGTGAGATCCACATACTATTAACGCAGTGCCACCAATTCTGGGGCAATGTGCCTTTCCTGGATGCGTGGTATACCTTGTTGACGTAAAACATTAATAACAGGGAAAAGTGCATACTGTAATAATAATAAATCTTATACACGCACTGTAGGCGTGCACCTTACTCTGGTGATAGTACACTTGATAGGTAACTACCAGATCTTTAAAGGCACAAAAACCCATCACGTGTTAGTTGACGTTTAGGAACAATCCTGCACAGTGCAAGTAATGTCTGTGTTTTTGTTTGGATGCAGGCATGTTATGTAAGTGCTTCCAGGAAAGGTACCTCCTATAGCAACACATACAAGTACGCATGACGTAATCGTTAACCGTACCTTTCCTGGACATGCGGTGTACGTGACGCTACATCAAACCCAAACTATAATAAAAGGACGTAGGGCTTACGCGCATTCAATGTATAAGATAATCATGTGGTACACGTACATTCATAAACATACCGCATCCACCCCGTAAAGTACCTTTCCTGGGAGGCATTAATACACTTAATACAAACAACAAAAAATAAGAACAAATTATTTTACGATACATACATTACAACTGTGTTTACGTGTATAATACATTTGCAATATCTATGCACAGGGATATCGTATACAATCGGTTGTATTTTATTTTTTTGTAATGTAACGTAGTTACTTGAACTACCTCCACAAGGTATACACGTAGGTGTTGTTGTGTATGTATATCGTGAAATACAGTAAAAGTATGAACTACGTCTGGGGAAGACTTAATGTTACTTCTAGGAGTTATCCGGAGGATGTGCAGTAGCGTAATGTACACTCACATGGGTACCTTTCCTGTGCAAACGTCATATGCAGTAATCACAAAACACCAAAACACGCAAATGATGTGCATACTATAATAATAATTATATGGCTTTAATTACAGCACGTGTACTATACCGTACATACATACAGGCCATAATCTGCGTAGTTTGATTTTGCGATTACGAATCATTTCCTTACACAGGAAAGGTACTGCTGTACACGTACGTACGATGCATGTTAGTATTGTTATTATTATTTATATATGATACCTCGTAGAGTAAGTAACTAGCACTTTCAACAAGTGATCTATAGGTACCTTTCCTGGGTAGGTGTGCCTTACAAAAATACTCAAAAACGCAAAACATGGTTCGTACCTACATATAGTAACATAGAGTAACACTATGTTTTACGCGTATACGTGGGGCAAAAGACTCCCTATACATAGAAAGTCACGTATAGTATCAACACACATTATTAACATACACTACATGTAATAGTGTTTAATAATTTACTGTCCTGTATGTTACATACGTGTGTACATATAGGAAAGGTACCCCGTACTTTTCACAATGAATGCCCACCTATACCTGTTACATAATGTGTGTTTACGTAATACATACACGTAGACACATCTCCAGGAAAGGTACCTTTCCTGTACAAGTCGGGGTCCTAGTATATTAAGGACAACAACAACAAAATTGTACACAGTTAAAACGCATGTAGTATAGATGACACGCGGTAGTACTTTATATAATAAATTGTATGTGTAAAACCTTCTCCGTAATGTATAAACAAATTTGTTTTGAACTACGGAGTTGTAATGATAACGTATTATTGTTCAAAGGAAAGGTACCGGAATTAAAAAAACTAGAGAAAAAATGCAGGGGGCGATAACAACAAAACTGAACATAGTGGGAGTGGTAATACGCACAACATATTTTTAAGTATTAGCTGTACACGTTTGTAATATATATATATATATTACAACATAATAATATTTTACACGAATGTGTTATGTGCTTTTATGTTGTTTTGTAACAGTCTAACACTTACTCTCAGGAAAGGTACTACCATGCCGTATGTCTACGTTTTTACTTATAGGGATTAATGTATACATTAATGTACGTACTTGCATACACGACTTGTGAAACATACAGGTGTACATACATGTATCGTATGCATTGTACAAGCTGTTAACAAACAAACATAAAAAATAGAAACCGAGTGAACACGTTTTTTTATTGATAGTGTTTGTTTTTTTGTTTACAGTAATACTCCGGGTGTTAATAGGAAAGGTACTGTAGAGTTTCTATAGTATACATACGACGCATATATAAAACACTATTAATAATAGTATGTATTGTTCCTGTGTTTTGTGTTTGGTAATGTAATGCATACACAGCATACACAGGAAAGGTACTAATGTGGATGAAACGTTGCACGTAGTATATTGTTTTATACGAAAAATGCAATCATCATTATCCGAAAACGTTTATGCTTTTTCTTACGGAGTGTTTACAGTTATGATCTTTCTTACCACAGTTGTAACGTAATACCAACAACCCCGTAACAATATAACCGAACTTACATGTACGTACATGTTTTCACAAAGGAGAAACACCGTTTAAAAATCTGTACGTACTATGTTGATATTTTTTATGTTTTGTTGTATGCGGTACACTTATTCTGTGTGTCCCGGAAAGGTACCAACCCAGATTGTTATATATTAATTGATAGGTTTGTTTAATGCGGACCGTTACACGTCTACCGTAGGAAAGGTACCTTTGAAAAAAGAAATCCCGTAAAGTGTATGCCGGTGTAATATTCCACAAAAAGTGTTACTTGTTAATTTTTAGTTTGTGTAAATTGTTACATACACATGATAGGAAAGGTACTGTATAGTTGTATCCCATTATTAATGTGTCTGTGTAACTACTGTAATACCCATAGCATTTATTACGTAAAAGTTAGTTATTAATGTTAATTTACCGGCTTTAAAAATGTATAACCATAAAAGATATATACGTAAAACGTATAGTTGTACGTTTGTGACAACCACAACGATATAAAACTTTTTGCGTCGGTGGCAAAAAACATCGCAACTTTCAGAAAAAAATTTCCCTGGAAAAAAATTCGTCAGAGAAAATTTCCCAGAAATTCCGGAAAATTTTTTCCCCCGGGGGAAATTTCCGGAAAAATTTCCCCCGGGGATTTTCGGGGGA
>CEVQ01047208.1_pt1 | contig 12264 bp, 11 predicted proteins | sample 356551 | NCBI WGS metagenome assembly CEVQ01 (sample SAMEA2623756, study PRJEB7988) | marine metagenome | biome: marine biome (ENVO:00000447); feature: mesopelagic zone (ENVO:00000213); material: "saline water (ENVO:00002010), including plankton (ENVO:xxxxxxxx)" | depth 250 m | reverse complement strand
CCTCGCATATCGTACCGTAAAACCTGGAAGTGTTTAGTAAATGCTTCGAACTGATCGTCCCACATTCTGGTGTCGAGCGAAGATCCGTGAATTAGTACGAGAGTATTTCCAGTACCAGCAATTTCGTAATACAGCCTTGTATTATTCACTTTTGCAAATCCAGTCTTAAGTTTCATGATAATCTTCTATAAATCAGTTTTAATGCATCTTAGCATAGTTTTAATAGTAGTAATTCTTTATTATAATGTTAGACATTTTCTTCTAAGATATTATTGGGGTAAAAATTGGATAAATTCTATTTTCAAAAGGGTACTGGAAATTTTGAAAAAGTGGAGGCAAAAGCTTTTCATGGAGGCAGTGGTTATATTAACCGAGAAAGAATATTTCCAAACCATAATTTTCCATTTCATATGAATATATGGGAGCTAGAACCTGGTGCCAGTGAAGGAATGCACAAACATAATGAGCCCTTACATAAATTTCGTGAACTTTATTATTTTCTTGAAGGTGAAGGAGAAGTGGGTCTGGACAATGAAATTATTAAGGTCTCTAAAGGAGATTCTATGCTCATTAATCCTGAAACAGATAGAGGAATTCGAAATGTTGGGTCAGATATATTAAAAGTAATGATAATTTGGGGAATGTAATCTTATATATTAATCTAAAAATAAGGAGAAATTATGACACAGGGGAAATGCCCTTTTAAGATGGGTATTAGTTAGTGAAAATTCTTCATGTTACACCTTCAATAACCCCTCATGGAGGTGGGGTAGCTACAGCAGTTGCTGGAATTACTACTACCCTTGCTCAGAAGGATGTTGAGTGTACAGTGTTTTCTACTGTTGGAACAAGAGTGGGAGATGATCCATATAAATTAGATGGAGTAGAATCTCATGTATTTCATACTAGTAAATTAGCTAGGTTTTGGTATGGATATTCTTTAAAATTAAGATCTAGTCTACAAAAAGTAATACCTTCATATGACCTGATCCATATCCATGACTTATGGAATTATCCCGGATTTGCTGCGTATCAAGTCGCTAAATCAATAAATAAACCTTATGTTATGAGTATTCATGCGGCTTTAGATCCAGATAGATTGTCATTCAAAGCTTATAAAAAACGTCCATATTTGAAATTTATACAACGTAAAATACTTAATCAGGCATCCACTTTGTTTGCTTTAACAATTACTGAAAAGGAACATATTGAAAATTTAGGGATTTCTTCACCTATTTCTGTAATTCCAAATGGAATTTTCCCAGAAATTTTTAATACACCAAATTTTCAAGCTGGAGTATTAAAGCAATTGTCTCAGGTTAAAGATAAATATATTATTCTTTATTTGGGGAGGATACATCCACTAAAAGGTATTGATTTACTAGTCGAAGCTTTTGGAGATATAGCTAAAATAAGAGAAGATGTATGTTTAGTTATAGCTGGAGATGATGAAGTAGGTTATCGTTCACAGCTTGAATTGCAGTTAAGTAATTTAGGTATATTAGATAAAACTATTTTTACTGGACTTTTGAATGAGACCGATAAGGTAGCAATGTTAGGGATTGCGGATATATTTGTATTACCTTCTTATTCTGAAGGTTTTAGTATGTCAATTTTGGAGGCTATGGCTTCAAGTTTACCAGTTATTATTACAGATAAGTGTTATTTTTCAGAGGTGGGAACTTCAGGTGCAGGAATTATAGTTGAAACAGAATCTGATCAACTAAGGGATGCTTTGATGAGTTATTTTGAAAATCCAGAAAAAATTAAACAAATGGGGGGGAAAGGAAGACAATTAGTGTTACAAAAATATACCTGGGATAAAGTTGTAGATCAGATAAAGTTAATTTATCAAAATCTAATTTAGGAATCATTAGTAAACCGTAGTTCAGAGACAATACCCTAGTTCTCAATTATACGTTACTTTTAAAAGGGCATAATACCACATCAATAACCTTTTAAAGTTAATCCAGCCAATAAATACATGATCACATAAACTATTGTACGATAAATAAGGGGTGATCCTGGTGGAATACAGATAAAAGATAAACCGGCCAATCCTCTTTTACCAATTTCATGAGCTATTCGAATAACTTCATATTCAGTTAATCCAATAGGTTCAGCTGCTTCACCCAAAATATCACCTGATGCAGGACCTGCACCACCAATTACATCCATATCAAAGTGAGCATAAACAGAATCAGTTCCATTATAAGCTCTATCAAGCTCTTTGATTAATCCATCAATTCCAAGTGATGTACGCAGTTCCCAAGAAGAAATAAATCGAGTTCCTTGTTGAAGATATTTTCGAACAATATTTTTGTCTTCTAACATTCCTCGTTCTCCAATTTCAACTAAATGACGTGGGTTCATATTTTTATGCAATTGATACATTTTATGTTTCCAGCTTTCACTACCAGCAATACGTGAATCTTTGGTTAAGAAATCAATAGGTTCTGAGTCCCAATGCGTATCAAGACTTATACATCCGACATTTCCTTCGGTATTTTCTGCAATGGGTTTAGCAATTGCATATGATCCACAAGGAGAATTTTGACCGATGACTATTGGAATAGCTCCAACATTTAAGACATCTACAACTTTTTTTTCAACAGCAGCTTGTGCTTTAAGAATATTTTCAGGTGATTGATTTGTCATAACCTCCGGAGGAATCTCTGCATCTCCATAATCGACTACATGCAATTTTTCAAATATGTCAATATCAAAATCTTGTATATATCCAGATCTATAGCGAATGGATTGTTGTCTAACTCTTTTAGGAGCTTGAATCCATTCGTGTTTTGAAACGCCCATATATTCTTCACTAGATGTTGCGACATAAGGAGCTCCAATGATTACCGCATCGGCACCTTTAATATCACTCAGTGTTTTTGCCACTGGTATTCCCATAAATGTAGGAGTTTCAGCCATTAACATTGGGAATTTTTTACGACTGCTAAAGTAAGGAGATTGTTTAGTTTTAATAAAATGCTCCCACTCAGGATATGAATTATTAGGCATTATTTTTAATCTCCATATATAGAAATTTTTATTAATGATTTTGTCATTATCGATATAGTTGTAGTCATTTAATCTTGCTATATTTTAAAAGTCAACTAAAATATTTGAATTAGGAGATCACGAAAAAGCTGAAGCCGATTATAAAAAAGCAGATGAATTAAAAAAGAATGAAAAATAAATTGTCTCCAAATTGTCTCCAAGTAGGTGTTTCAGGGGTTGCAGTAAGGTACTTTTAATGGCTTGATACAGTCATTGAGGGAGATTTAGTAAAAATTATGAAACCCCCCTTTTTATTAAGTTAAGAGCTACAGAAGATAAATCTTCATTAGTAATCGGAATCCAATTTACGGATTCTAATGTATTGAACCAAGTTTTTTGTCTTTTAACAAGATCTCGAGTTCGTTTAATCATAATTTCTATCATAGTTTCATAAGAATGATGTTGATTTATATAATTAATTACTTCTTTGTATCCAATTCCTGACATAGATGGTAAATTTTCCTCAAATCCCATATTTAAAAGTTGTTGTACTTCATTTATTAGTCCATCTTTTAGCATTTGATCAATTCTGCATGAAATACGAGGGAGTAGGAATTCTTTCGTAGAATCAATGCCTATAACTATTGATGGAAAAGAAGGTGTTTTTTTTTGAGGGCCATTTTTTATTAGTTCTGGGTTATGATGAAATATTTCCAAAGCTCGTATAATACGGCGAGAATTCGCGGGATTTATTCGGTTTGCTGCCACAGGAGCAACATCCATTAGTTTTTCATAGAGAGTACTGAGTCCATTGTTTTCTAATTCTTTTTCAAGTGACAGTCTAAAATTAATATCAGGAGGAACTTTGGGAACAATCCATCCTTCAAGTAATGCAGAGATATATTGCCCTGTTCCACCGACAACAATAGGGATTTTGGATTTTTTTTGGATTTTTGTAATAGCCTTTTTACAGTTTTTTAGAAAAATAGCTAGATTATAATCTTCATTAGGTTCAATAATATCAATTTCATAATGAGGTATAGTTTTTTGCATAGTGATACTTGGTTTTGCAGTACCAATGTCCATATGACGATACACTTGTCTACTATCAGCATTTATTATTTCTGCGTTAAGACGTTGTGCTAGATAAAATCCAAGGTCAGTTTTCCCTGATGCTGTTGGTCCAATAATTATTATGACGTGATTATTTGAGTTCACTGAATTAGTATTAAGTGGTTATTGTTTCAATATTCTTAATGATATTATTATATTGCAACGGATCCAAACTAGCATTTCCAACAAGAACACCATCCATATTTGGTAGAGTAATAATTTTGGTTATATTATCTTCAGATACACTACCTCCATAGATTATTTGTACTGTATTTTGTGATTCTACTCCAAATTTTTCTAACATAACTTGACGGATAACTTTTACCATAAGTTCTATATCGGTTGGTGTCGCAGCATTTCCTGAACCAATAGCCCAAAGTGGTTCATATGCAATTATAAGCTTGTTAGGCTTCTTGATTTTTGATAGTCCTGTAATTAATTGAGACGTTACTATTTTACTCGAGAGATTATTTTTTCTTTCAGTTATATTTTCACCGACACATAGTATAGGCGTTAAATTAAAGTGTGATGCGGTCTGAATTTTTTTTGAAATTTCTTCATCAGTTTCATGAAAAAGATGACGTCTTTCAGAATGACCAATAATCACTAAACTGCAATAAGTTTCTAACAATTGAGCAGAAATCTCACCGGTAAATGCTCCGTTATCTTCATAATGGAGATTTTGAGCACCGAGTAAAATAGAAGAATTATCGAGTAGCTCGAATAATTGTGGTATAAATAGGTAAGGTGGACATATTCCAGGTTGGACATATTGTAAATTAGTCATTTCTGGAATCACAGATTTTAAAAAATGATCTATACCTTTAGAGGGAATATTCATTTTCCAATTTGCTATAACTAGTTTTTTATCCATAATTAACTACATTATCAGATTTATATCATTTACAAAAAGTAATAGCTAAATCTATAATCAAGTTATTTAGGACTAGTTTAAAGCTAGTTGCTATTTTCTTCGGTATTTGTAGGTTTCTTAATTACAGGAATATACTCTTCATCACTTTTCACTTCAGGAGCAAATTTTGCCCATAAGAAAAGAAGAAGTATTAATCCTGATACCACAAATGTGATTATTGGGAGTTGCCATGTTTCTGAAGAATAGTAGATGTCATGATAAGTAGCGGGGTCATCAGGACGATATTTAATAGTTACAGGACAACCGTTTAAAAAACATTCTCCCGTAGATTTTCTTTTTTGAGATTCAATTCTTTCGGATACAAAATCGATTTTTTCACCACCTAATGTGGTAAATTCTACTATTGGATTATAGTTATCTCCACCACTGCCACCATATTCGTAACGAAAATCAGTAATAGTACCTGGTACGGTTTCAAATCCAGAATGTTCTAGTGTGCTCATTACTAAGAGAATTATACCGACCACTGATACAACTGCAGCTAGTCCCAAGACTACATAATTGTTTTCAAGTAGCATTTGACGCATTATATACTCCTAAAGAAGTTAATAAGAATGTTACTAATTTATTAAAACATTAGTGTATAACATATTTCAAAGAATTGGTAGATTAGAAAGGATTATTAGGTTCAAATTTAATTAATTTGTTTGCGTGCGCTAAAGTAATAGGCATTATATCTGTTGAGTAAATTTGTCCAATATCTCCATTTTTACATTCTAGCTCTGTAAAATGTATGCTTTTATCAGATGTAGGTATATTAGAATTAATTAATATGGGAACAGGATGCCAGCTATGAGAACTAAGCACAGAAGGTGTAGAATGGTCACCTGTTATAGTAATGACATCAAACCCTATTGATTGTAATTCAGGTATAAATGCATCTAATTTTTCTAGGGAAAAAACTTTCTTATCGAAATCTCCATCTTCTCCTGCAGAGTCGGTATCTTTGTAGTGAAGATAGAAGAAGTTAAAATCATTAAAATTATTTCTGACAACTTTAATTAAGTCACTAAAATCCTTTCCTTGGTTTGTAACTTTCATACCTAATATATCTGCAATTCCTCGATAAGCAGGATAAAGTGATATACCTATTGGATTTAAATGAAATATATGGCCAATATTAGGTATACTAGGTTTTTGAGAAAATCCTCTTAGAACTATTGCATTTGCTAGAGGTTCATTTTTTAGAATATCTAGAGATAGTTGAGTAAATTTGTTAATCAATGTCGCAGTTTTTTTTGATTTAGGAGAATTTGCATTGGCTTGGTTTATAGGAAGGTTATTTAATAGAGGATCTGTAGGAGTAATATCAGTGTTTAAGTCAGGTCCCCTGAGAACTAAAACAAATCTGTGGCTTTTTAAATGTTTAATAGTTATATCTATTCCATCAATTTTAATTTGGGAGAGTCGTTTAATTAATCTCGTGGCAATATTATCAGGTATTCTGCCTGCACGGCGATCTGTAATCACACCTTGATTATTAATTGTACAAAAGTTTCCTCTGATAGCAATATCGTTATTCCCTAACTTAATTCCTGATCCTACCGCTTCTAGTACTCCACGGCCAATAACATATTTAATTGGATTATATCCAAATAAGGACATATGGCCTGGACCACTTCCAGGTGTAATTCCATGCTGTATTGGAATAGCAATACCAGTAGTACTCTCGTGGGTTAATTTATCTAAATTTGGAATATTTGCAGACTCTAATTCAGTTTTAGCAGATTGAGGATGTGGCAAGCCACCCAATCCATCGATCACAAGCATAAGGATTTTAGAATCAGTATAACGTGTAAGTGTTTGAAAATCTTTGATATCTAACATAGTTTTATGATTTGTATTTATTCAGTTATAGGAATAAGAGCAGGTAGAGTTTGACCTTCAAGAAATTTGAGGAAAGCTCCCCCTCCAGTAGATATATGACTAAATTTATCACCTAATTCTTCATTCCGGACTGCTTGTACTGTAGATCCTCCCCCTAATACAGTTAATTTGTTGTTAGCTTTTGCAAGGGTTTTAGCAATTTGACTTGTACCCTTCGAGTATTTTTCAATTTCAAATATGCCCATAGGTCCATTCCAAAATATTGTAGATGATTCATCTATTATACCTTGTATTTGAGATATACTTTTTGGACCGATATCAACTATTTGCCAGTTTTCAAGTAAGTCGTTCGTATTAGCTAAACATGTTTTTGAAAATTCTGAGATTTGTTCTGTTATTAAAAAATCTTTTGGCAGTATCAATTTTGTATTGTGTGTATGAAGTAATTTTAATAAGACGTCAATTTGTTTATCCAAGGTATTATCTATATTAGAAATTCTTTTAAGGAAATTTAGAATTGGTTGAGCCATAGCTCCGCCAACTATCAAATTGTCGACTGATTTGGCAATATTCTTTAGTAATAATAATTTGTCTGCTATTTTTGCTCCACCAATAATAGCAGTTCTTGGACTAGGTGCAGATTTTGTTAAATGGTTAAGCACTTCAATCTCTTTTTCCATTAATAAACCACCGTAGGATGGTAGGAATTGTGTCACTCCCACGGTTGATGAATTTTCTCTATGAGCAACACCAAAAGCATCATTAATAAAAACATCATAAGGTTTTGCTAATTTTTTGCTAAATGGAGGACTGTTTTTATCTTCATCACTATAAAATCGTATGTTCTCTAAAATTAAAATTGAACTTTCTTGTAGTTGATCAACTAATTTTTCTACATCCGTTCCAATTGAATCATTTGCTTGATGAACTTTTGTTTTTAAAAGCTGAGACAGATGTCGCGCAATAGGTTCGATAGTTAAATCTTTAGAGTATTTACCTCTAGGTCTACCAATGTGAGTACAAATTATAATTCTAGCTTTTTTTTCTAACAGAAGGTTTATCGTTGGTAAAGAAGATTGAATGCGCCAATCATCTGTAATTGTACTGATATTTTCATTTGATTCCAGCGGAACATTAAAATCAACTCGAAGTAATACTTTTTTATTATGGAGGTTAAGATTTTCAAAAGTTTTAATTTTCTTCATATCATTTCACATAGTTTTATTGGATTTAATCAATATATCCATTAAATTAAATAGTGCCGAATCTGAAGATTCAACAAAGCTAATATTTTTTGATTTAATGTAATATTGCTCAAGTAAGTCATAGCATTGATTATAGATATTCAATTTTTCTACGATAGAATTTAAAGTTTTTAAATCTGAAAAGTCCAACATCCTTTTTTGGTATATTTTTTTAATTAAATCGAGGTCATTTTCGTTGGCCATTTTAATTGCAAAAAGAATGGGTAGATTTTTCTTTTTATTAAGGATATCTGAGTTGTTTTGATTTATATTTTCTTCCGTTTGTGAAAGTTCAGAAATATGCTTATTTATACTAATTGCAATACCAAGATTTTCACCAGATTTCTTCAGTTGTTTTTTTATTAATTGGTTACAAGGTAATAATAATCCAGCTAACTCCATAGAACATTTATATAAGGAACATGTTCCCAAAATTTCATTATTTATGAAGTCATCAACTGATGTTGTAAATAAGTCAGGTTCATTAGCTTTATGGAAAGAAAATGAACATAGGTCAAAAATATTTTGGTCGATGTATTGCATACTAATAATCAAGTTTTCATTATTTGTATTTGAATTTTGTTGTTTAAGCAGTGCTATTCTTGCTAAAGAATGTAAAGCATCACCTGCATTAATTGCTTGACCAGGACCCCATTTCCACCATGTTGAATTCCTATTATCTCTTAGGGGTTTTCCTTGTCCAACATCTTCATGGATTTGGATGAAACTATTTATTAATTCTAGTGAACAAGCAGCAAGTACATAAGATTCAATTTTTTCGTTTAAAGCTTGGATGGTTCCAAGAAATAATGATCCAAAAGGATAAATGATTTTATTGCTATTTTCAGTGAATGAAAATATATTATTGTTACTACCTTGATTACCATCCCACCCTAAGTGATGATGTAATATTTTTGTTAATTTGGGGTGAGTTGAATTAATTAAGCCTATTAATTCTTGATGTATAAGTTTTTGAAAATAATTTATTTGGTTCATTTTTAATTTTACCGTATATTAATTTCTTTTGATAATTCTTCTAACTTAATAATACCTTCACGAACTATTTTGGGGGTTTGAGAAGAGATGTCAATGATAGTAGATGGAACATTTGGTGGTGGAGGGGTATTACGCAAATATATGTAATTAATTTTATCTTTAAATTCTGAAATAATTTCATTGTGAGTGTTTAAACTTATTGAGCCAGAAATATTTATACTAGTTCCGGTAATTGGTGCTTTAAGTTGAGTGATTAGTTTTCTAATAGGGCTATAATTCGGAATTCGTACAGCTAATGTTGAAGAAACACCTTCTGCAACAGGTTGGATTTTTCCTTTATTTTTTACAATTATGGTAATAGGGCCAGGCATATATTTTTTTACAATTTTATAAAAAACATCATTTGTTATTTCAGCATATGACAATATTTGTTTGATATCACTGAATAAAATTGGTATCGGATTACTATAGGATCTATTTTTTAATTGAAAAACTTTTTTGATTGCGGTTACATCGGTGGCTTTTGCTGTTAGAGAATACAAAGTATCTGTTGGAAATGCAATTAACCCAGAAGAATTGAGGATTTCAATGCATGATGGTATTGAATTTCCTATTTGAATATTTTTAAAATTTTCGTGCATTTTTATATATTTTATTGACCTGATTTATTACCAATGATAGCCTACACAATTACATACTTCTATTTTACTGTGTATTCTATATGTTATCTAGATAGAAAATAAGGAGAATGAATAATTAGTTTAAGAATTAATGATGCGATAAAAGAATCTATTCTTATTATTGATTTTGGGTCACAGTATAGTCAATTAATTGCTCGATATGTTAGAGAATTAAAAGTTTATTGTGAAATAATTACTCATAAGTCTAGTTGGCAGTCAGTTGAAAAATTAAATCCTCGTGGAATCATTTTATCTGGAGGGCCAGCTAGTGTATATGAGGAAGATGCTCCAAAGATTCCTCAATGGGTTTTTGAGAAAGATATTCCTGTACTTGGAATATGTTATGGATTACAGATACTTGTACATCAGTTAGGTGGAGTCGTAGGACCTAGTGATAAACGTGAATTTGGACATGCTGTTTTAAATCAAACAACTAATCATTCTATTTTTAAAGATGTTCCTGAAACGTTAAATGTTTGGATGAGCCACGGAGATAATGTTACGAAACTACCTCCAGAATTCAATGCTATTGCTTCAACAGAAAACTCCCCTACTGCAGTTATTGTTAAAGAAGATAAATTTATAGGGGTTCAATTTCATCCAGAGGTAGCTCATACAGAATATGGGAAAACTATAATTGATAATTTTGTACATGGAATTTGTGGTTGTGGATCATTATGGACTCCAGCAAATTTTATAGAGGACACAATCAAACGATTAAAGAATCAAATTGGTAGTGGTAAAGTAATCTGTGGTTTGTCCGGAGGCGTAGATTCTACTGTTGCAGCCGCACTAGTTCATCGTGCTGTAGGAGATCAACTGACATGTATCTTTGTTGATAATGGATTAATGCGTTTAGAAGAACCAGAGAGGATAAAGGATACATGTACTAAGTATTTAAAGATCAATTTAAAATATGTCGATGCAGCTGACCAATTTTTAAGTGCTTTAGAAAATATTGTTGACCCTGAAGAGAAGAGGAAAATAATTGGCAAAGAATTCATAGATGTATTTGAAAAAACCTCACTTGATTTGGGACAGGTTGATTTTTTGGCACAAGGTACAGTATACCCGGATGTTATAGAAAGCCAGACGGAAGAAAGTGGGACATCTGCAAAAATCAAAACCCACCATAATGTTGGTGGATTGCCAGAAAAAATGAAAATGGAATTAGTTGAACCTCTTAGATATCTTTTTAAAGATGAAGTACGAGAAGTTGGTTTAGCATTGGGTTTACCTGATGTAATGGTGTTTCGACAACCTTTTCCAGGGCCAGGACTTGCTATTCGGATTATAGGAGAAGTAACTACAGAAAAGTTAGACATTTTGCGACAAGTTGAATGGATAATAATGGACGAAGTAAAAGATAATAATTTATATCGAGAATTATGGCAAAGTTTTGCAGTGCTTACAGGCACTAAGTCTGTAGGTGTTGTTGGTGATCATAGAACTTATGGATATGTGGTTGCAGTAAGAGCAGTAACAAGTAATGAAGCAATGACAGCTGATTGGGCTCGAATCCCTTATGATATTTTAGCTAATATATCTAATAGAATTGCTAATGAAGTAGATGGTGTAAATAGAATTGTTTACGATATTACGAGTAAACCTCCAGGGACTATTGAGTGGGAGTAGATTTTTATAAAAATTGAATAATGCGATACGAATACTTGATACTGGACTTGTATATTCTAATCCGTATATACAAGATGATCGCATTCATGTTCAACAGCCATCAGTGATGATGCTTGATAACCATGAGTTTGTAACGACGTATATTCTTGATCACATTGATCGGAAACATGATGCACGAGTTGTCGTTTCACGTTCTAATGATATGGGACGTAACTGGAAGGTAGAGGGCAACGTTCTTAAAAAAACACCTCCGATGACTTCTTATTCGATGCCCTGCTCTAAACTATCAGACGGCTCTCTGATAGGAGTAGTCCAAATGAACCTCTATGATCATGAGAATTCTTTGACTGTTAACGTTAAGAATTGGGGACGGGTTCCTTGTGACTTGAATATAGTGCGTTCCTTTGATGGAGGTCGTTTATGGACTAATCCTTTACAGATTGAACCTCCATTGATTGGACCATCATGGGAGGTTTGTCATCATGTTCTTGAACTTGCAAGTGGACGGTTTCTTTTACCTATAGCAACTTGGCGTGGTTGGAATGGAGAGAGTCCTAATGGTGAAAAAACAGTTGTATTCATCAGTGATGACCGTGGTAATACTTGGCCACGGTATGGAGTTATTTTCGATGGTAAAGAAAATGGTTTTACACATTGGGAGAAATCTGTTATTCAGCTTGATGATGGTAGATTGTTGGCGGTGTCGTGGGTTTATGATTCTGTTACTAGTGAAACTCATCCATCAGTTTACGCCATTAGTGAAGATGATGGAGAGACATTTAGTGATTCTTTAGAGACAGGTTTTTTAGCTCAGACATGCAAAATAATTCAGCTT
>CEVQ01124155.1_pt1 | contig 12267 bp, 9 predicted proteins | sample 356551 | NCBI WGS metagenome assembly CEVQ01 (sample SAMEA2623756, study PRJEB7988) | marine metagenome | biome: marine biome (ENVO:00000447); feature: mesopelagic zone (ENVO:00000213); material: "saline water (ENVO:00002010), including plankton (ENVO:xxxxxxxx)" | depth 250 m | reverse complement strand
GCGCGTGCTCCATACGCCGCTGCTGCAATTTCGTTGTCTCGAAGCGCAATCAAGACCCGACCGATACGCCCGTTCTTGAGTCCAGCAACTGCTGCGCAAGCAAGAATGAGTGTTACGAGGCAGACGTAGTACGCGGCTTGTGAGCTATCCCAGTTTATTTTGCCGAATAGAGGTGGTCGGTTAACCCGCTCTACGGGTACCCACGAAAAGAATTGGGGGTTCAAAAAATATTGGATCATGGTTAATTCGAGAGCCAAAGTGGTTACCGCCAGGTACGTGCCACGCATTCTCAAGGCCGGAATTCCAACCACCAAAGAGAACAGCGCCCCCAAACATCCTGCTAGAACAGTCGCCGCGACGAAATCGATCCCAGCCTGTTGTGTCAACCAAGCACCGGTGGCCCCACCAACAGCGGCGAACGCCATTTGTCCTAGAGATAGCTGTCCCGCCCATCCAGTGAGTATCCCCAATGACAGCATGATGACTGCATACATAAGTACCAAGCCCATTCTGACAACAACCGTGGTACCGAACAGCCCCCAGTAGGGAAACCCGACGAAAAACCCCACTACAACCAGGACCCCCAACACGCGACCGGTTCGAAGGCCAGGTAACGCCAGAAAAACCCGCGGGATGGATCGAGCGTGTCCAACTGCCTGCCAGCTCGAGACATCGATCGCGGAACGAACCCCGCGAGTTCGCCTAAAAACCAGGGCGACCACGATAATCAAGCCGGTAAATGCTGCCATCTTGGCTTCGGCCTCGTTGGCTTGAGAGTTCCACACAATGCCCTCTTGTAGAACCCCGAGAGCGAAGGAGCTACAGATGATGGTGGGCAGATGTTGAAGTCGTCCCAAAGTAAGTGCCGCTAAAGCGCGCAGCAAAAGCAGCAGGCCGAGCGATCCTCCGATAGGTAATCCGTAGACGCCTGAGCGAAGAAACAACGCTAGGAAGGCAAGGACGGTTGCTATTCCCCACACCACGCTTTGGACAGCTTTAACCGGTATTCCCAACAGACCAGCACGACCCGGTAGCTCTGCTGAAGCCCTGATCGCTATTCCAATTCGAGTCCAACGGAGGAGCATCGCGACTGCGACAATCGCTACCGGCCCGAGAACCAGAGCGAGTAGATGGTCCCCATCAAAAACGCGGCTACCAATATCGAACCTAAGCCCAAAGGGGGCTTCTAATCGCTGTGATTGGACATAACTGTCCCACCAGGCCGGAAGGTACAGAGCGAAAACAGCCAACAGCTCCGCTATTCCCAAGGTGGCGACCGTTAAAACCAGTCGAGGCGACTCGAAAAACCGCCTGACGATGAGAAACTCAGTGGCCACGCCGAGGCATGCCGCACATATCAAAGCGAGAAAGAATGCAAGGTACCAATTCCAACCTGATTCCGTGATCAGCAACATCGCGAAAACGGCAGGGAGCAAACCAAGTCCTCCGGCGGCAAAATTCAAAACATTGTTAGCCCGATACACGAGGTACATCGCTAGAGCTACCAACGCCGTGATACTTCCCAAAACGAGACCCGAGACAAATGATCCAGCTGGGGCTGGGAAAAGCAACTGTTGTGCGACAACTAAAACGACGGGCCATGCCAACCAGCTAAAACGGTGCGACGCAGCGCTTATTTGAAACACCGCGAACCCCTCCCAACCGTCGACTACAAGTTAAGTCTGATGTCGAAGCGCGAACGAATTTTCTCGTCGAGGCCCGTTTCTATGAGGCACCCCGGATGCTCATCAAGGATCCGTTCCACTTCTCTTTTCGCTGCTTCAACTTGTCGTGGACGGCCCGCCTGCTGCCAAACCTCGTGATTCGTTCGGTCAGCGACCTTCGGATAAACGAAATCGGTTGTCATTCTCCTGAGGGTGTCAGACTCACCAAGGAAATGTCCCGGTCCCTCAGCCACCGCTCGAATCATCGAAAGGTCCAGGTCTTGAGTGTCTATCGGCCGAAGTGAACTCATGATGGCACCAAGCATGTCGTTGTCCAAGACATAACTTTCGAAAGAAGCTGCCATGAGCGCTGCTTGCATCCCACAAGCCTGGGTCACGAGATTGCTGCCTGCGTGCGCTGCCAACGTCACGGTCAAGGCCTTTTCCGCGCCGCTTTGAACGTCAGACGTCTTAGCGTCGCTCGCCCCTGCAATTGATACGTTCGGCAACCCAAGTGACCTAGCGACCTGTGTCGCCGCGGCCATCACCGTGCCCTGTTCACCGCCGCCGCCGCTCATTCCCCCGGTACGTAGGTCGACAATCATCGGCTTGGGGCCACAAATAACTTTGGCATTGGGATTCGTCAGCCAGCTAAATGCCATTCCGGCCAGCGTTTCGGCCAAGGCTTGAACGAGGGCCGGACCCAGCCCCGCGGGTGAGGAAGCCCCTACCTGGCCAAAGACATTCGCATGGGCAGGAATTCCAAGCTCCGCTGCCACAGCAAGAACTTCCATTGCGCTTTCGCTCATTCGCAACGGCGGTGTGACGTGATTGACATTGAACGAAAGAAATGGGCGCTCAGCGAAAACCCTTTGTGATCCCGCTATTTCGAAACATAACTCCGCTATTTCAGCCGCATTCGCGCCGTTCGCTGCACTTGTCGCCACATGTTTCCTCGTCGCGGCAAGACACGCATAAGCAGTGTTTATGTCAAGTGTTTGTTCGTCAGGCATGTCTCCTGCTACTAACGGGCGACTTAAAAAATGGACGTGCTGTAAACCGTCAACCAGGCAAGCTGCGTCATAAAGATCCCTGAGTGTGGACGATCGGTAGCCTCCGGTCGCCATGTCGACAACCATTGGCGCCGCTCCCCCAGTACCGAGGTGAACCCGTTGGCCCGAAAGATCTAAATCGTGGCGGCCATCTCTACCACAGAGCACGAAACCTGATGGTGCCTGCTCGACGAGAGACTCGACGAGTTCTCGGGGATATAGGAGTCTGCCGTTCCGTGTGCGACCGCCGGCTTCGAGTACCCGCTCGACCACGAAATCGGGCGCTTCGCTCACACCGGTCGTTTCCAACAAGGAATACATTCCGTCAATGATGTCGCCGACTTGGCTATCGCTTAATGGTTGGTAGCGCCCCCCGGGCAAACCTGGAGGTGCTGGATCTCGCGACGTTTCGCGTCTTATCTCTGCTGCCGTGCGTCCCCGGCGTCTACTGTCGGGTGGAGTCATCGCCGCCCCCGAAAGCCGTCGAACTAACCAATTAGCGAAACCGATTCTATGTTGAGTTGTCCCGCGAGTCCCGCGCTGCGATGCACTGCGGCAGTCTGCCATTCTTCGGAGGTACTCATCTCCAGAAGCGCGGCCCGATTTGGATATTTAGCTATTGCAACTTCGTCCCACAATTCCTCGACCTGCCCAAGGGCAAGAAAAGTCACGTCGGCGGCGAAGACTACTTCGCCGCCGTACTCCCCGATCAGGCTTGATACGGCTCGCCCATATATCTGATACGCGTCGCGTCCACTGAGTTCGGTCTGCCGACCGTCCTCATATTTTGCGAGGTCTCTGAATTTCAACAGATTCACCATGTAAATCGGCCCTTCGGGACCGGGCTCCATCATCTGTTCAATCCGTTCGCTGCTAGTTGGCAGTACTTCGTTAGTGACTTCCATTGCCGGCACCTCTCTTTGTGCTACTCGCCGAATCGACCTGAGAGTCGATCTCTCCCCCGGTGACTTGCTTCATTGTCGGGACATCTCACTTCGGGCAGTTGTTTGAGTCTCTAAGGCTGTTCGTGAGCCAAGCTCAATGACAATTTCGTGCAGTTCACCAGTGAATTCATATGGCGCCTCGTATCTCGCCGATACCGCTGAACCGTGGTCTCGACCAACGCTTGCTCCAATCGAACTAATCATCCTCATCATGAAGGGCAGGTCGACGAACCCGCAGAGGTCGCCGTTCACGGTCAAGTTAATGCGCCCAGTAGTACGGCTTGTGCGCTCAATGCTGACGGACAACTCGCTGTCACCTTCCGGTATCACCACATCTGATTCAACAATGGAGTGGTCATCGAAAGCGTTGTAGTCAACAACGAGACGAGAATCCTGGACAAATACGCTCAGACCAGAATTTTCGTTCCCTGTCGCGTACAGAACACCGTCATCACTACTTTCGCGGGTTACTTGTGCCGTCATGTTCCACGACCGACCTGACGGTGACGGCGCCGCTTGAGCCGGTATGGGAGACATCGGCGGGCGATAACGATATTTACGATGAGTTGGGTGGGGAGAGTGGTCATCTAAGCGCGAACCAAAGAGCTCAATCGTTCGGTCATCCAGTGGGAGCACTCCGTGAATTTCTGCTTCTTCCCACCAAAGATCGATTAGCTCTTCGAGTTTTTCCGTTTCGGAATCGGCCATGTCATTACATTCGGACGGGTCTTCGGAGAGGTTGTAAAGCTCCCAGCGGTCTTCGTCGAACGGTTGACCCTTGATGTGTCGCGTCACTGCCTTCCACCAGATGTCATTCTCTTCTGCGATCAGCGCACGGGACCCAAATTGTTCGAAGTATTGCAGCCTGTTCGTTGCTGGAAGATCTGGGGCGTTAAGTATCGTCGCGAAAGATGACCCTGTAAGGGGCAGTTGATCCAGCCCGTTGTATGTTTCGGGAGCGGTCACCCCTAAGAGCTCGTAAATCGTAGGGGCCACGTCTGAAACATTGACGAACTGCCGTCGCAGCGTCCCGCTTTGCTCGGCCGCCAAACCCGCTGGCCAATGAAAAATCATCGGTACATGCACGCCACCCTCGTGAGTGTTTTGCTTGTACCACTTGAACGGCGTGTTACCGCACTGCGCCCAACCCCATGGATAATTCGTATGACTGTGTGGACCGCCAATGTCGTCAATGCGGTCGATGAGATCATCGGGTGAGTCAAACACACCGTTAAAGAATTTCATTTCGTGCATGACACCGAACGGTCCTCCCTCTTGTGAAGCTCCGTTGTCAGCCAGGAACACAAATATCGTGTTATCAAGTTGGTTCATTGCTCGGAGACCATCAACGAAATGACCTATTTGATCGTCAGTGTGATCAAGGAATGCAGCGAAGGTCTCCTGCAGCCGACAGGCAAATTTCCGATGATTGACGGGGAGGTCGTCCCATGCTTCCACACCACTGTTTCGAGGCGCGAGCTGCGTGTTGACTGAGATGACGCCTAGCTCGATTTGTCGCTCGTACCAGCGTTGGCGAATAACGTCCCACCCTTCGTCGTACCGGCCTCTGTACCTCCTCAGATAGGAGTCAGGTGCCTGATGCGGTGCGTGGGTCGCTCCGAACGGCAGATAGGCAAAAAACGGTCGGTCTGGGCGAACACCTTTGCTGTCGTTGATCATTCGCAGCAGTTGGCTAACCAAATCCTCGCTCAGGTGGTACCCCTCCGCGGGTGTGCCCGGCGGATCGATGTGGTGGTTGTCAACCACCAGTTGCGGATGAAACTGGTCGGTCTCACCTTCAAGAAATCCATAGAAACGATCAAAGCCGCGCGCCAGTGGCCACTGATCGAACGGGCCGGCTGCAGAAATATCGTTGGTTGGAGCCAGATGCCATTTCCCTGCGCAAAAGGTCGCATAGCCTTCCGCTTTCAATATTTCCGCCAAAGTTGCCGCGTGATTTGAGATGTGCCCAAGTTGATGCGGAAACCCTGTTTGGTGATTGGAAACTGACCTCATACCCACACTGTGTTGAGATCGGCCAGTTAAGAGAGCGGCTCTGGTCGGCGAGCACAGCGGCGTGACATGAAAATTTGTGAACTGCAGCCCGTTTGCAGCCAGAGCATCAAGATTCGGTGTCGCTATGTCAGATCCATAACAGCCAAGCTGGGCGAAACCGGTGTCGTCGATCAACACCAAAACCACGTTGGGAGCATCCTCACCAGGGTGTGTCGAAGAAGGGTAATGGGGTCGAGACTCGTCAAGAGTGCGACCTATTCGCCCCTCGAATTGTGGAAGCGATTGTGCAGTCACAAGTTTCCTTTAGATCGAAATGGTCGTCAGATCGTCGCCGATCACAATTTCACCGGCGAAGTGCTTGCGGGCAAGAGCTATCCATTCCGGGTACTGATCTGCGGTTGGGGGTGGAACCATATGGGTGAGGACCAGCTGTTTTACTCCCACGCGCGCCGCGGTTTGAGCGGCATCTTCAACATCGGAGTGATAATCCAGAATGTCTCGGAACATAGAGTTGGGACTCAGTCCGACGAGATCTTTACGAATGACAGTTTGAACGTAAACGTCAGCCGAAACTGCCAACTGATCGACCCCATCGCAAGGGATAGTGTCACCCACTAGTGCGACGACCGCGGATTCATGTTCGATTCGGTAGCCAAGCGTTGGTCGAACCGGCGCATGCATGGTAGCGGCCGTGTGGATCGACAAATCGTCAAGCTGAAAGGCCTGGTTGGGCGAAAGTTCCACAACGTCAACCTTGGGACCCTCGGTAAGTTCATCGTGGTGTTCAATTCGGTAACCAATGTCTGCTTCCAAGGCGTGCAGTTGCCGGGACACAAATTCTTTCGTGCCTTGCGGTCCGTAAACCGTGAGTGTCGCGTTGCCTTGGCTCATAATCCAGTGCGTCGTGATCACATCGTTGAGATCACAAATATGGTCGCTATGTAAATGGGTGATGAGTACCGCTCGCAGGAACACCGGGAACGTTCCGGCGCCGGCCATTCTCATCACTACTCCCCGCCCCGCGTCAACAAGAAGATGAATGTCGTTGGCCTTGACCAGGGTTGAAGGGCCTGCCCGATTTGCGTCTGGTAAGGGCGACCCGGTGCCCGTCAGAACAACTTCCATAACCGCACGTTACTTTCTCCAAATCAAATCGGAAAAACAGGTCAAAGTGGATCGCTTGCAGCACAGGTTGCCGCCTTTCTTTATCGGCAATTAGGTGGCCGTGTGTTGCGGCCCGGTTACGGCGACTTGGCTATGTGTGCCCAGACCTTCGACGTTCGGTGCTTGGTCGGCTATCTCTGTCCGGAGCACTGTTTTCTTCAATCGGCGGCAATTTTGATCTTGATCTTGTGTGCTGCCTGGTTGCCGACGCGTCCTCTCGCGAGTTCCCGATATCGTCGCTATCGTGTTCATGCCGGGCATTCCCATCGGCCCGCCATCGCTCTGTTCGCGCTCAATTAGAAACCTGGGTTGACCAAAATGTCCCAACTCGAAGATGTACGGCGATTCCTTGCAACCGAAACTGGGTTAGCCACGATCAGCACCGTCCAGAACGATGGTCGAGTGCTGTCCAGTATTGCTAATTGCGGCGTTATTCCCCACCCTCTAACAGGCGAAGATTGTGTCGCCTTGGTGTCAATGGGTAGTGCAGCTCGCCTGCAACATGTGCGTAGGGGATCTGAGGTGACAATTGCTGTTCGCCGGGGTTGGAGTTGGGTTGCTGTTACCGGGAAAGCTGACCTCATTGGTCCTGATGACCCGGCCGAGGGTATTGGTGACGAGGAACTGCGTTTGCTTCTTCGACGAATCTTTGAAGCGGCCGGTGGAGAGCACGAGGACTTCGACGAGTACGACCGGGAAATGGTTCGCAGTCGAAGGGCAGCAGTGTTGGTCGCGCCGATTCGTATTATCGGCAATCACCCGACCGCATGAGTGAAGCTGAGAGCTCAACCACCATCAACCAGCGATCTTCCCACGCAAAGATCACACTTGCGATCGCCAGTCTGGCCGCTATGGCCACCTATCTCGATAGTTCAGTTCTTTTCGTGGCGTTTTCTGATATCAGCGACTCTTATAGTGGCGCTTCAACTTCAACGCTCTCCTGGGTCCTCAATGCCTACACCATCACCCTTGCCGCGTTGCTGGTTCCGGCTGGCAAGTTGGCGGACCGTCTAGGGCACCGCCTGGCATTTCTCAGCGGGTCATTCTTATTTACAGCTGCGTCAATGGTGTGTGGCCTCGCCCCTCTAATTGAAGTGCTCATAGTCGCGCGGATTTTCCAAGGTGCGGGCGCAGCGATTTTAGTTCCAGCGTCCTTAGCTTTGGTGATGGCAGCGTTTCAGCGTGAGCGCCTCCCACAGGTGGTGGCTATTTGGGGTGCTGTTGGAGCGTTTTCTGCCGCCCTTGGCCCGTCTCTCGGAGGGATCATCGTCAATGGAATCGGCTGGCGATGGGTTTTTTTCTTGAACTTGCCTATCGGAGTGGCGACTCTGGCGGCCGCTCCGCGTTTTCTTCGGGAAACAAAAGATTCCTCCGTGCGAGTGCCTAAACCTCTAGGGGTGCTCTTGGTTGCTACCGCTGCAGGCGCCTTGTCGTACGCGATAGTTGAGTCCGACGCCGCTGGTTGGGCTAGTTCCCGGACGCTTTTTGCTTCGCTTACGGGCTTCCTCGTACTTGGTATCTTCGTTCTGCATCAAAGGCGAACAGAAGCACCGACACTTGATTTAGAGCTCTTCGGTATCGGCAATTTTCGGTGGGGAATGCTCGCTATGTTGGTCTTCGCGATGGCCTTCGGTGCGATGTTTTTCGGATCGCTGCTTTTTTGGATCAATGTCTGGGGTTGGTCCGTGCTTAAAGCCGGGTTGGCCATCGCTCCTGGTCCCGCGCTCGTGGCTTTACTTGCGCCTCAGTGCGGCAAACTGGCCGGGCGTATCGGGCAACGGCCCCTCGTTCTGCTCGGCGGGGTTTTTCTGACAATCAGTGGCCTGTACTGGGCTGTGATCTTGACTAGCGACGTTGGGTATTGGGTCGGTTTCGTGCCACCTTTCATATTGGTGTCGTCCTCGATCGCTTTGGTTTTCCCCCAAGCCACCAGTGTTGCGGCTCAAGCGTTGCCTGCGAATCGAACCGGTGTCGGAAGCGCCGCAATACAATCAGTGCGTCAATTCGGACAGACTTTTGGCGTTGCTATCACTCTCGCGTTCGTCGGCACTTCCATGACCGCCGGTGATCCCTATGCTGTCTTCGGTCGAATCTGGTGGACGTTGGTTGTCTTAGGCGTGATCACAACAGCTTGCGGGTGGCCCTTAACTACCAACGACACAGACTAATTTCAGAGCGCACTCCAAGAACTTCATATTGAGGCCAAAAATGAGTAAAAGCTATTTTGTTCAAATATCTACTGACCCTGATGTAGACCCCCGAAAGTGCGTCATAGGCTTGGCTTGCGCGGGGCAAGCAGCCACAGAGGGGCATGCTGTGAACATCTTTTTTGCGTCCCATGCTGTGAAGCTCCTTCATGCTAACTACATCGATTCCTTGGACGACAAAGTTTCCCAAGAGCCTGGATGGTGCCGAGCAACGCTACAAATACTCATTGATGCATCTGAGGGGATTTATTGCTCTACAGGCTCTCAAGCAGTCGTCGGAGTTACTCCTGAAAATGCTCACGAAGTATTAGTGCCTGACCTTGAACTGAATTGGAGCGGTCCCCCCGGCGTGGTTGCGCTTAGCGGCAAGGCTGATGTCGTCCTCACCTACTAGAAAGATGACCTTCGGACTACAACACTGGGCGGTCTAATCAGATCAAGAACGTGAGATTTCGCTGTCCGATCCCAGCGGTGACTAACTCAATCCATTTGGCACTCATTCGAAGAGTGCCGTCGACCCGGCGCAACTTGTATTGGGCCTGGCCCGGCCAAACTCGCAACTCTCCACTTGATTGCACAGCGATTTCATAGATAACAAAGTTGGCGATAACCGAGAATTCGCCGTCTCCTTCAGCGTCAATCTCGATGTTTGAGATCACTCGACGCATCGGTGAGATCGGAAGTTGCGATAGACGTTTGCCTGTCTTGAGCTGACGTACGCGCGTCGCTACCCGGGTCCGGTTGTCATTCAAGTAAGCAAGTTGTTCGGAGGGCTCGCCCTGAATGCGTCCCGCCGGTACCCAATAGTGGAAGTCGTCCGTGAGTAAGGCCTCCCACTCATCCAACCTAAATTCGTCAGCAAGTCGAGCTTCGCGGTGCAAAAAATCTGTTATTTCTGCCCTTAGTTCAAGAGAAGTCACGCTGAAGCTCGTCCGCTCATTGTTTTGAGGTATCGATGCCAGAAACCACGGTTAGTGGTTTCATCTGAGGCATCACTCGATCGAACGCCCATGTCGTCAACCTGTTCGCGATCAAGTCCCCGACTGAGATCGATCCAACCACGACCACGATCGGCCCACGATCGCTGGGTGCCGGAGACTCCCGCTTGGATTCGTTCGGCAGTTATTGCGTCGTCACTAGTAATGAACGAGGCTGGCCCGACAGCGGCCTCGGTCTGCCGAAGTAACCGCTGGTTGAATTTTTCCTCTACGTCCTGAAACTGGACCGAGGTGTGTCGATGAATCATCTCACCCGGCCCGACTGGTTCAACGATCGCGATAACGAGCTCCCCGAGAAACAGGTTCGGAAATAGAAAGGCGTGTGGCGGACCATCCCACAGCATCTGCTCGGCAGATTCCGATCCGACACGCTCGATGAGCGCGTCGCAGTAGGACGGCACTTGTTCGCGAGTGACCCCCAGCCATGCCAGTTGTTTTTGATAGCTCGGCCGGAAGTCCAGTTCAATGTGTCCGTTGCCATGGTCCACTGCTCGAGAACTACGTACCGCTTCGCCGCCAACCGCGACATCGTCGTAGTAGGTATCGGTTGTGTCGGACATTGAAGCATGCACAAATCCGACGTGGTACCCATCGCTGTCGCTCTCTGGCCATAGTTTCCAATTCGACTGCACGCGATGGGCTATCCACCCCTTGGATAGATCAATTTCACCAGTTGGGCTGAGATCGCAAAGCCGGTCAATGAGGTCATACCCAGCCGAGCCGAGGTGGTCAGCTAACGGACCGGCGGAACCATCTAAATTCGCGAAGACAAAACCGCGGTGGATATCTACCTGTCCAGCGACGTCAAGTGAGAATTCCTCTTTAGATGTGTCATAGCCGTCGGGAAACGGAATGGCACGAACCGACCCGTCAAGCCCAAATCGCCAGTTGTGATAAGTGCACTGGAAGAAAGAATTGTTTCCTCGTTGTTCCCAACACAGTGCTGTTCCTCGGTGCGCGCATCTGTTCGCCAACACATTCACTGATTCTTCAGATTCGCGAACCATAATCACCGATTCGTTTCCTAACTGGCGGGTTACCCAGTCGCCTTGCTCCTTTACCTCTGATTCATGTCCGACGAACACCCATCCGCGAACAAAAATTTCCTCCATCTCCTCGGCGAAGACTTCGGGATCGTGTAACAAGCTTGAATGAATTCGGTCGATTTGGACGAGTTGTTGGTAGTCGACGCTCATATATTCAGTCTCGCATGAGAGCCACAATCGAGTTCAAAAAAGGATCCTTGTCGTTTCCACTGCCCAATACCCGTTAGGTCAAGACGGGGGAAAACTCCTTGACCCTGGGAAGCGCACGAGCGATAGTCGTCGGATCGATACCGAGAAATAGTTACCAAAACCAGCGCTGTTGACCGGCAACGGGTCGGACTGTGTTCAATTCGGAGGGTAAGTCATGAAGATCACTGCCGTCACGCTCGATGTTGTGGGCGGCCCGGCCCACGTCGAGACACTCGATCTGGATGACCCGCAAAAGGGTGAAGTTTTGGTCAAGATGGGTGCATCTGGTGTGTGTCACAGCGATCAACACGTCATCACCGGCCAGGACCAAGCCGATCTTCCATGTGTGCTGGGCCACGAAGGCGCCGGCGACGTGGTGGCTGTTGGGTCAGATGTCGTCTCGGTCGAGGTCGGCGACAGGGTCGCATTGAACTGGGTTCCAAGCTGCAAGGCATGCTTTTATTGCCAGCGAAACCAACATCATTTGTGTCCGGAGGTCACTCAAAGGATTTGGACTGGGTACATGGCCGACGGGACCAGCCGAATATCTCGCTCCGGCCAACCAATTCTTCACTTTTCTGGGATCTCTACCTGGGCTGACCACATGGTCGTACCCCAAGAATGTTGTCAGGTCATCGATTCGGCAGTCCCGTATGAAGTCGCGGCCATAGTCGGCTGCGCCGTGGCAACTGGTGTAGGCGCAGCTTTGCATCGCGGCAATATCTCCCCCGGCGACAAAGTCGCAGTTGTCGGCGCTGGCGGTGTCGGCCTAAGTGCGATCATGGGGGCCAAGATGGCGGGAGCTGAACAAATCATCGCCATCGACCGGGAATTATCTAAAAGACAGATGTCCGAAGACCTGGGGGCAACTGATTTCGTCGTAGCTGACGACGCTGCCGTCGACAACGTGATTCGACTGACAGATGGGCGAGGCGCTGACGTGGTTCTCGAAGCTGTCGGCCACACCCAACTACAGGAAAGATGGCT
>CEVQ01099533.1_pt1 | contig 12314 bp, 9 predicted proteins | sample 356551 | NCBI WGS metagenome assembly CEVQ01 (sample SAMEA2623756, study PRJEB7988) | marine metagenome | biome: marine biome (ENVO:00000447); feature: mesopelagic zone (ENVO:00000213); material: "saline water (ENVO:00002010), including plankton (ENVO:xxxxxxxx)" | depth 250 m | reverse complement strand
GGCGTTGACGTTCTACTTATCGATACCTCTCACGGTCACTCGCAAGGTGTTATTGACCGCGTGAAAAAGGTACGTGCAGACTATCCAGATGTACAAATTATTGCGGGTAACGTTGCGACGGGCGATGGCGCGAAAGCACTTGCCGATGCCGGCGTAGATGCTGTTAAAGTGGGAATTGGCCCTGGTTCAATTTGTACTACCCGTATCGTAACCGGTTGCGGTGTGCCTCAAATTACTGCGGTATCAGATGCAGTAGAAGCGCTTAAAGATACTGACATTCCAGTAATCGCTGACGGCGGTATTCGTTTTTCGGGTGACATTGCTAAGGCGTTGGCTGCTGGCGCAAGCTGCGTAATGGTTGGCAGCATGCTAGCAGGTACTGAAGAAGCGCCAGGCGAAGTAGAACTTTTCCAAGGCCGTTATTACAAGTCATATCGCGGTATGGGTTCACTAGGCGCTATGGATCAAAGCCACGGTTCGTCAGACCGTTACTTCCAAGATTCTGATAACGCTGAGAAATTAGTACCAGAAGGTATTGAAGGCCGCGTAGCGTACAAAGGTCCAATTGCTAATATTATCCATCAGCAAATGGGCGGCTTGCGCTCAGCCATGGGCTTAACGGGCTGCGCAACGATTGAAGAGCTCAATACCAAGGCACAATTTGTGCGCGTAACTTCAGCCGGAATGGGTGAGAGCCACGTTCACGATGTAAGCATTACCAAAGAAGCGCCAAACTACCGTTTAGGTTAAGGCGACCGACGACTGCGAGGCTGGTACTACACCAGCCTTTGTTCTTTTATTTAACGGGTAAAAATAAAACATGACCACAAATATCCACGACCAACGCATACTTATTTTGGATTTTGGCTCGCAATACACGCAGTTGATAGCACGTCGTGTTCGCGAAATAGGCGTTTACTGTGAGCTTTGGGCTTGGGATGTGACCGAAGAGCAAATCCGCGAATTTAATCCTCAAGGGATTATTCTGTCAGGTGGCCCAGAGTCAGTAACCGAAGAAGGTTCACCACGCGCGCCCGAGTACGTATTTGAAGCTGGCGTGCCAGTGCTAGGCGTGTGCTATGGCATGCAAACCATGGCACAACAGCTAGGTGGTGGCGTACTGGGTTCAGACAAGCGTGAATTTGGTTATGCGCAAGTAGAAGTGATTAAGCCAAGCCCGCTGCTGGATAAAATTGAAGATGCCATAGGCGATAACGGCGCGGCGCTGCTTGACGTATGGATGAGCCACGGCGATAAAGTGGCAGCTATTCCCGAAGGTTTTGAAACCATCGCGCAAACCGCTTCATGCCCACATGCTGCAATGTATAACGCAGAGAAGCAATTCTATGGCGTGCAGTTCCACCCTGAAGTGACTCACACTCGCCAAGGCATGCGTCTATTAACTCACTTTGTGATGGACATCTGTAAGTGTGAAAAGCTCTGGACAGCTGGCGCAATTATTGACGATGCCATTGAGCGCATAAAAGAGAAGGTGGGCAATGAAGAAGTTATTCTTGGCCTTTCAGGTGGCGTAGATTCTTCAGTAACAGCCATGCTGCTTCACCGCGCGATAGGTGACAAACTTACTTGTGTGTTTGTAGACAATGGCCTGCTTCGCTTAAATGAAGCTGATCAGGTAATGGAAATGTTTGGTGACCATTTCGGCCTTAACATTATCCGTGTAGACGCTGAAGAGCGTTTCCTTGATCGCCTAAAAGGCATTGAAGATCCTGAGCTTAAACGTAAAGCTATTGGTAATGAGTTCGTTCGTGTATTTGACGAGGAAGCGGGTAAGCGTGAAAACGCGAAGTGGTTAGCGCAAGGTACTATTTACCCAGACGTTATTGAATCAGCGGGTTCTGCAACGGGTAAAGCGCACGTAATTAAATCGCACCACAATGTGGGTGGTCTTCCAGAAGATATGGAGCTAGGTCTTGTTGAGCCACTGCGTGAACTCTTTAAAGACGAAGTACGCAAAATCGGCCTTGAGCTAGGTTTACCGTACGACATGCTTTACCGTCACCCGTTCCCTGGTCCAGGTCTAGGTGTTCGTGTACTTGGTGAAATTAAGAAAGAATATTGCGACTTACTACGTCGTGCAGACGCTATCTTTATTGAAGAGCTATATGCAGCTGATTTGTATCAAAAAGTAAGCCAAGCGTTTACCGTATTTCTTCCTGTGCGCTCAGTTGGCGTAATGGGTGATGCGCGTAAATACGACTGGGTTGTAAGCCTTCGTGCAGTAGAGACCATCGACTTCATGACAGCTCACTGGGCACACTTGCCATACGACTTCCTAGGTAAAGTGTCTAATCGCATTATCAATGAAATCGACGGCATTAGCCGTGTAGTTTACGATATTTCTGGTAAGCCACCTGCTACGATTGAGTGGGAATAAACGGGTGTAAATTTACCGAAATGAAAAGAGAGCCTTCGGGCTCTTTTTTTGTATCTACTTAAAATAGAGCAAGTTAGTAAGCCTGTTACTATAAGGGTGTATATTTTCGCATATATTGGTATGTTGATTCATACCAAATTTGTAACCATACCGTCATAAAAATATCATTTAATGGCGACGTCCTTCTTTAAATTTATACTAAAGGTTAAGCCGTGTTCAATTACACAAGCATCAGCCGTTTGGTGATGACGCCTGTTCTCGCCAGCTTTTTAATTCTTGTACTATTAAACGGTGCCTCAATTCTAAAGTCTTTCTCGTTACTTAATTCATTCGATGAGTTAGAAAACACCCTTGTTCAGTCAGAACGAGACGTCAATACCACGCTAAGTACTTTCAAAACTCAAGTGCAAGAGTGGAAGAACGTATTGTTGCGTGGCCACAAAAAAGACGACCGAGAAAAATACTGGGAGCGATTCAAGCAGAGAGAGGCCGACATCACTCGCCAGTTTGACCTGATGCTATCAAGTAGTGTGATAAGTGAAAGCGTGAAATCAGATATCAGGCAATTTCAAAAAGCCCATGCAGTCATGGCCGAGAAATACCGTGAAGGATACGACGCATTTATTAACTCAGGGTTTGATCCAAAGGTTGGAGATAGCTTTGTTCGAGGTATTGATAGAGAGCCTGCTAAGCTCCTCTCAGGTATCGCGGCGGAAATTGCAGCCGATTCAGCGAATGCGATTGCTGAACTTAAAGCCAATACGCGCACTATGCTCTGGATAATTCTACTGGCGGCTATTGCGCTCTCTGTGCTTTCTGTTGTTTATGTGATTGCTCGTTTACGCTCTCAGGTTATTAAACCAACGAAGCAGGTTGCGGCGTGTATATCCAACTTGGCTCATAGCCGTTACGACTACGCGTTAACGTATTCCAGCGACCATGAATTGGGCATGCTGGCAGAATCTGCCAGGGCATTACAAAACAAATTAAAAGATTCGGTTGCGCAGCTTCAACAAGCGGAGACCGAAATGGAGAAGGCGTTTGGCACCCTCGGTAACGTCAGCCAATCCATTATGGAAGGCGCCAATGGGCAACGGGATGCGTCGCGCTCGCTTGATAGCAGTACGGATAAACTTAAAGAGATTGTGCAAAATTTAGTGGCAATCACCGACCAAGTTGCTGTGGCGACAAATAACTCAGAAAAGAACGTGGCAAGTTGTTATGCCACGTTTGAAAGCGCCAATGCAGGCTTTAAGCAACTAGCAAAAACGGTAACCGAATCAAGTAATATCGTGTCAGAACTGCAAAGCCGCAGTACCAATATTCTAAAAGTGGTAAATGTTATTAATGAAATTGCCGATCAGACTAACCTGCTGGCTCTAAACGCAGCAATTGAAGCTGCTAGGGCAGGTGAGCATGGCCGTGGTTTTGCTGTGGTAGCCGACGAGGTTCGAGCACTTGCAGCTAAAACACAGCAGTCGACCAAGGAAATTAACGACATTTTAAGTAGTTTTGAAGCTGAAGCTAAAGGGGCCGTTGCGGCGATGTCGTCAGGCAAGCAGCTGTCAGACACAAACGCAGCAGAAGCAGCAACAGCGCTTGAAACACTCAATAACGTGGTGAGGGATATTAAAGAAACGGCGAGCGTAGTTGTGGCGCTTAACGAAGCCGCAGATGAGCAAGAAGCTGTACTTCAGCAGGTGGAAACAATAATCAGTAATGTGGTCACATCATCTGAAAAATATCATCAACTTGCTCAGCGTGATGACATGTCACGCTCAATGAAAAGTATGTCAGAAAATGTTGAAAAGGTGGTGAACAGTTTGACCCGCTAACTGTGCTTTGTCAGTATAAACACGTTAAAAGGGAGTGTTTGAACAATGTTCACGCTCCTTTTCTTTTATCTGTTATAGATGCGCGCGTCCTAAACCAGTATTGATAATAATGACAACACCACTCGTATTTCATCCTATTTATAGCCAGTTAGATCTTCCTGAGCGACACCGATTTCCCATCGAGAAGTACGTAGGTATTCGCGATGAATTGTTAAATCGTGGTGTGGAAGCATCGCGTTTTGTTACTCCATCACCGGTTGATCTTTCTTTTCTCACTGCCTATTACGATCCGGACTATGTTGATGCACTAAGTACTGGCGCATTAGATAGGAAAGCCATGCGCCGTATAGGCTTTCCCTGGTCGCAGCAGCTGATTGAGCGTACCCGTACTGCCGTCGCTGGGACCTGTTTAACAGCCAAGCTAGCTCTAGAGCATGGAAAAGCATTGAATTTGACGGGCGGGTATCATCACGCGTTTGCTGATTTTGGTTCAGGTTTTTGCTTGTTCAACGATTTATATTTGGCAGCGAAAACTATGCAGCAAACCCCGTCCGTTGAAAATGTGCTTATTGTCGATTTAGATGTGCATCAAGGCGATGGCACAGCCAAACTTGCTGAAAACGACCGTGATATTTTTACTTTATCTATTCATGGTGAAAAGAACTTTCCTCACAGAAAGCAGCGTTCCGATATTGATATAGGGCTCGATAAGGGCACCGAAGACGACGAGTATCTAACTACGCTAGAACAAGCGCTAACGATGGTAATGAGGCAGTTTCAACCCGATGCCATCATCTATGACGCAGGCGTTGATGTGCATGTAAACGACGACCTTGGTCATTTGCATATTTCTACGCAAGGCGTGTACGAAAGAGATACGCAAGTTTTTGCGTTAGCCGAGCGTTTAGGCGTTCCGATTGCTGCGGTAATTGGTGGAGGCTACCAAAGAGATATTGCAGCACTGGTAGATGTGCATATTCAGCTTTATCGCGCGGCAGGCGTGATTGATTAGCAAACAGTGATGCCTAAAATGAAAAGAGCACGCCATACAAAAGCGGTTTGGCGTGCCCATCCTGTGTCTACGTGGTTATTTATTACAAAAAGTGCAGCTGAAAACCGATACCAATACGTTCTTGTGAGCGGTTATAGTCGATAAGCGAATCGCCATAGCCATTGAAGTATTGAAGCAAGACTTCATAGCGATCAGAGATAGGGTAGGTGAAGTCTAGCTGGATGCTGCCTCGGTTCTCATCTACGTCGAGGTTATTTCGTAAAAGCGCCAGTACTTTAAACGCGCCAATTTTCCTTCCATAACCAAGTTCCATTCTACCGTAATAGTCTTGTATATCAGGGTTATCGTCGCCGGTAGGATCAAGCGGGTCTGTTTTCTCGTCTTCAGGAATACGGTACCACGTCTTTAGGTAGTAGATATCGTCATCGTCGCTAAAGACAATAGAGGCAAATATACGGTTCCAGCTTCGAGAGCGCAGCCCGCTTTGACCGTTAGACATATGATTGAAACCAACTTGAAAGGTATTAAATTTGTAGCCAAGTACGGAATAATCGGCTGTTTCTTGCCAAAAGACTTCTGGTTCGTAATTGGTCTCGCGAAACGGCTTCGACGCTTCGCTGTTATAAAGCTGCCAGAAAGAGGTTAGCGTAAAGCCAAAGTAAACACCGTCGAATCCTGTATCTTCCAAATAAAGCGGCAGCTTTGCGCTTACCTGAAATTTTGCTTCTTTATTGTCTATGTTCTCGTTTGTGAGTTCTTCACTTGCCACAGAGCTTGGGTTGGAAACGTAAGTGATTGGAAGTAGATAGTTTTGTCTATGCTGAGTGATAGCAAACACATTATCCAGTGCTTCTTTATCGCCTTCTAATCGGTTATCCAGTGCACTTTCCGTGATGGTGTCACGTTTGATGATATCGATAACTTCAATACCGCTTTCTTCCTGAGACGATTGATTTTCTTCATTTTCAACAGTGCGCTCTTGTTCACTATTTTCTGAAGATGATGCTTGTTCGCTTACCACTTCTTGTGATTGTTGAGCGCACACAGGCGTACAAGCAGCAAATGCTGCTAAAAATACAAAAGGCTTTAACACAGACACCTTTAATTCTCCGTAACGTGGGGTTGTTGTTATGCTTAACTGAAGTCCAGTGCTTGGCCTTCTGAAGATGCAAATACTTGTAGATTAGACTCTGCCACTGTGACGTATACATTACAATGGTTTACAACATTATCTATATCGTCATCAGTCCGTTCTGGATCATGACTATATAAAGCTAATTTTTTTGCGTTACATGCCATTGCTAGTTTCACCGCTTCTTCCGCGACCGAATGACCCCATCCGTTCTTAGCTGGCATGTCAGACAACATATACTGTGCATCGTGTATTAGCAGATCGGCATTTTGTGCAAATTTTGCGAAATCGATAAAGTCTGTTTCTTTTTTGTAGGGGGGGTAAAGCTCATTATCTGTTATGTAAGCCACCTTTGCGTCATCGGCTTCAATACAATAAGCACTGCCACGACCGGGGTGGTTCATGGCTAAGCGAGTTATGGTTGCGCTTCCTACTGAAAATCGGCTTGTAGACTTGGGAATATCGACAATAGAAATGTTAGCTTTCAGCGCACTTCGGGGGACTGGAAATAACGACCCTTCCAATTGCTTTAAAATTTGATCAGGTTCATCAAGGAGGGTTTGACCCGGGTATATGTTGATTTCGCGTGAAGCCTGATAGATAGGCGCAAAAAAAGGGAAGCCTTGAATATGATCCCAATGGTTGTGGCTCAACAGCAGATTAATGGGTGTATCTTTTTGAATAAGGCGCTCGCCGAGCACGCGAATCCCTGTGCCTGAGTCGAGGATGATATCGGTACCATCCTCAAGCTCAATGTGAACGCATGCAGTATTACCACCATAGCGGACGTAAGCTGCTCCCGGGGTAGGGATTGACCCTCTTACGCCATAAAATGTTAACCGCATACGCCCTCTTTTCTAATCTAATCGGCGAGATCAGGCGCTAGAGTGCGGCTACAAAGTCCTTTGCTGCGCTAATATCTAACAACTGCTTTTCACCAGTACGTCTATTCTTATACTCAACCTGTTGATTATCTAGGTTTCTTTCACCAATAACAATGCTGTGAGGTATGCCAATTAATTCCATATCATTGAACATGACACCCGGACGCTCTTTTCTGTCGTCAAACAACACTTCTACGCCAAGGGCAACAAGCTCTTCATAAAGCGCTTTCGCTGCTTCTTTAATGCGATGAGACTTATGCATATTCATTGGTATTAATGCAATTTTAAACGGTGCAATAGGATCTGGCCACTTTATGCCAAATTTATCGTGGTTTTGCTCAATAGCTGCCGCTACAATTCGAGATACGCCTATACCGTAACAACCCATAGTTAAGGTTTGGTGCTTACCTGATTCGCTTAGTACGCCGCAGTTCATGGACTCTGAATACTTGCTGCCAAGCTGGAAGATATGACCCACTTCGATGCCGCGTTTAATATCTAGCGTGCCTTTCCCGTCAGGAGATGCATCGCCTGCTACAACGTTGCGAATATCAACGCCAGTAATATCTTCAGACCAGTTTACGTTAATATTTACCTTACCGCCTGCGCCTGCGCCTGTAGTGAAGTCAGCAAGGGCAGCTGCACTGGCGTCAATAAAAGCGGGTACAGGCAGGTTGGTTGCATCAGCAAACAATGGTGACACGCCAAGAATATCTTTTGCTTGTTCAAATGATGCTTCAACAAGCGGGCTTGCAACGCCGTCTAACTTCTCTGCTTTTACATCATTAAGCTCATGATCAGCACGAAGTACAAGGGCTACCCATTTGTCAGAAACTACTTCTTCGCCTTTACTGTCTACTTCATTAGCGGCTTTCACTACTACGACTTTAACCGCGTTTGTCACTTCGGCTTCTACGCTTTTTAAGATGGCATTGAAATCTTTGCCTTTGGCATCTTTAGTCTCAACAGTAGCGCCCGATGCGACAGCTTTTTCAGGCGCAACAGCTTCAGCCATTTCAACATTGGCTGCGTAATCACTGTCGCTTGAGAAAGCGATATCGTCTTCACCTGATGCGGCAAGTACGTGGAATTCGTGAGAGTGATTACCACCAATAGAGCCAGAGTCGGCAATGACTGCTCTGAAGTCTAAGCCCATACGGGAGAATATATTGCAGTAAGCGTCGTACATTTTTTGATACGTTTCTTCTAAACAGCTGTCTTCTAAGTGGAAGCTGTACGCATCTTTCATGGTAAATTCACGACCACGCATAATGCCGAAACGGGGGCGCACTTCGTCGCGGAATTTAGTCTGAATCTGGTATAGATTGAGCGGAAGCTGCTTATAGCTGCTAATTTCATTACGCACAAGCGCGGTAATAACTTCTTCGTGCGTTGGACCTAATACGAAATCTCGCTGGTGGCGGTCTTTAATACGAAGTAACTCTGGTCCGTACTCTTCCCATCGTCCAGATTCTTCCCACAAATCTGCGGGCTGAACAACGGGCATTAGCACTTCAATCGCGCCTGCTTTGTTCATTTCTTCACGAACAATATTGGCTACTTTATTAAGTACACGAAGACCAGATGGCAACCATGTGTATAGACCCGAGGCAAGCTTTCTGATCATACCAGCTCTTAGCATAAGCTGGTGGCTGATAACCTCTGCATCTGCAGGTGTTTCTTTCTGCGTGGCAAGCAAATATTGACTAGTGCGCATGTAAAGCAGGTATCCTGTTATAAATGTATTTATGACGGTTAGTGTGATGCTCTTTCGCAAACGGCAATTCGCAAAACAAAACATTGCGAAATGCTTGAACCGAGATAAGGTGTCACACGTTTGGGCGTATTCTAATTAACTGTGAGCTATTTCGCCACAGACTGTTAACACTAATAGTGTAATTATCCTAAATGAACCAGTTCGGTCACCTTAACGGCGGCATCTCTTATTTCAAACCCTACATCAATATCGTATAGCGTCACGCGGTAGGTTTTCTCATCATTTTCAATATGCTGTTTATAGGCTGGGCGGGGGTCTTGGGACAGTACCGCAGTCACCAAGGCAGAGAAATCACGGTGCTTTTTCTCTATTTCAGCAAGTGTGGGCTGGATTGTATCGGCGAATGATACGTCGCGATTGGGTATGGGATTAATGTCATCAAGATTATCGCTGGCGCTAGGAACACTATCAGCGTACGCGATATAGGGCTTGATATCGACAAGTGGTGTGCCGTCGACTAAATCTACCCCTTCAACCACTAACTGTGTCTGTCCATTACTGCTAACCACACCTTTGTTTTTCACCACAGACATGCCAATCCCATTAGGTCGGTGGGTACTGCGACTTGCCAATACGCCCATAGTTGCATTACCACCTAGACGAGGGGCTTTTACCGTATTTTTCCAACCGCGTTCAATGTTCTGGTGAAAGATAAAAAGCAGCCATAGGTGACTGTAATTTTCTATCCCTTTAAGCATGTTGATATCGTTAAAGCCATCTTCAAAGGTGATAATGCCTTGGGCGTTAGCCAAGTTGGGCTGTCTTGGAATAGCAAACTTTTGCTTAAAAGGTGTAGCAACGGTCGCTAACGCCTCGAGAGAAAATGAATTGTGGGTATTCACGTTTTAGCCTTAACGAAGTCAAAAATGTGTAACGTTGTCATATTACTCACATAATTTGCAGGTAAAGTGACGTTTCAAGTGAAAGCTTGAGCCAAATAAACATCCTGCTTGTTATAAGGCGCTGCTTATTTGGGTTCCCTGGAGTAATCCAATACTTTGGGCCTGCTCGCATCACGAGCTTATTCTCTTTTTAGTGCGTGTTTTTTACATTGTACAAAAAAGGTAAGCTTCCCGTGTTTTATCGAGCGGGCTTATCTTTTTTAAGCGTGTCTAACACGCCCTCAAAATAAGGGCACCCAAGCGTCCGTGCTTTTTCAATGTTATGGCTGAATATCTTTTCGGCATCTTCTTCTTTCTTCATATAGCGTGTGATATCAGCTTCACGAATCAAATGCAAAAGCGGGTAGGGTGAACGATTGGTATAGTTTTCAGCATCGTCTACGTCGCTACCGTCGAATACATAATTGGGGTGGAAGCTGGCAAGTTGGTAAGTGCCGCTGTATCCCCAGTCGTGCAGCATATTATCGCTAATAGCCAATACATCGAGATATTCGTTGAAATCAGCAAGGGTTGAATGCGTGAGTGCAATTAGTGTTGTAGCGGTGGTGTCGTTCTCTTCTAAATGCCGCAACTCATCGTATAGCGATTGAACGACATTTCCCGCATCGCCTTCAATTACCACACACCGAATTTGATGAGGTGTTCTTACATAGCGCGCAAAGGGACAAAAGTTGTGCTTTATCACAATGTCGTCAACCCATTTAAGCGTTGCATCAATTACGTGCTGTTCCCATAAAGGAGATGTTGGTTCTGCCATAAAAGGTGTAGGTCAGTTTGAGTCTGTGTTCAACGTGAGGGGAGTATAAAACAAAAAGGCAGAAATTTGATTTCTGCCTAACATTTTGATTGAACTATTTGTGCTTTAAGAATGATATTTTACGTAAGCTTCCAGCGTATTCTCTATCAAACTGGCTACTGTCATCGGCCCAACTCCGCCTGGAACGGGGGTTATCCAGCCTGCGCGCTCTTTCGCTTTTTCGAAATCAACATCGCCAACAAGTGAACCATCATTAACGCGATTAATACCTACATCAATGACAATCGCGCCCTGTTTTACCCAGTCACCAGGAATAAAGTTCGGTTTACCTACTGCGACTACCAGAAGGTCTGCACGTTGAACGTGACTTTTAAGGTCTTGAGTAAACTTGTGACAGGTAGTAACGGTGCAGCCAGCTAGAAGCAGTTCCAGGCTCATAGGGCGCCCCACAATGTTCGACGCACCTACAATGACCGCGTCTAAGCCTTTTACAGGGCGCTTGGTTGACTCTATCATGGTCATGATGCCTTTTGGCGTGCAGGGACGTAGTGCAGGAATACGCTGTGCAAGGCGGCCAATATTGTATGGATGAAATCCGTCGACATCTTTATGAGGGTGAATACGTTCAAGTACCTTTTCTGCATTTAACCCTGCAGGTAAAGGAAGCTGTACCAGAATTCCGTCTATCTCTTTATCTTCGTTTAGCTCGTCCACTAAATTTAGCAAGGTCTCTTCTGTGGTATCAGAAGGAAGGTCGAAAGAGCGAGAAACGAACCCCACTTCTTCGCACGCTTTACGTTTATTGGAAACATAAACTTGAGAAGCTGCATCACTGCCAACAAGGACAACGGCTAGGCCTGGTTGTCTTTTACCTGCTTGCGTAAGCGATTCAACATAGGAGGTTACGTGTTGGCGAACTTGTTTGGCAATTAGTTTGCCGTCAATAAGATGGGCGGTCATAGTCTTGTACGATTCTTATATGGTTGGGTGGTCAACAAGTGCCCTATATTGTTTCATAAAATAGGACTAATACTCTAGTAGTTATTACTCTGCAATTATTCGCCACAAATGTTCAACGTAAACGACCGTTAATGGAAAGCCTGATGCTTACCCTTTAAAAGAAGCGCAAACCTAGGCTAAAGACAGGCAAATACAAGGGTAATTGTTCAAAAAAACGTGAGAATGGATGCTTTGTGAGCGGTTGATGATTTTATTTAAAAAAGTGTTTGACGAGGTGGGGGGATGTCAGTAATATTCGCACCCCGTAACGGCACAGAGGCTAACGCTTTAAGGTCGGTACGACAGTCGGTGAGTGGCGCAGCTTGGTAGCGCACTTGTTTTGGGTACAAGGGGTCGCAGGTTCAAATCCTGTCTCACCGACCACTTTTTGCAGCGAAGATTCGCCAAGCGCCCGTAGCTCAGCTGGATAGAGCAACGGCCTTCTAAGCCGTGGGTCGCAGGTTCGAATCCTGCCGGGCGCGCCATGCGAGTCAGGTAGGTCCTGATAGCAAGGCTGAATTTTCGTATTTACACTGCTAAAATAAAGCGTGTAAATTGCAAACACACCCTATGGTGGGCGTAGCTCAGTTGGTAGAGCCCCGGATTGTGATTCCGGTT
>CEVQ01010366.1_pt1 | contig 12325 bp, 13 predicted proteins | sample 356551 | NCBI WGS metagenome assembly CEVQ01 (sample SAMEA2623756, study PRJEB7988) | marine metagenome | biome: marine biome (ENVO:00000447); feature: mesopelagic zone (ENVO:00000213); material: "saline water (ENVO:00002010), including plankton (ENVO:xxxxxxxx)" | depth 250 m | reverse complement strand
GAACACTGCTCCTATACTAGCTTCATTGGAGTCTGGGTTTATACCCGTGATAGCACCAGTTGGTTTCGACATAAGCCGGGAACCAGATGAACAAGGGGCCTTGCTTAACATCAATGCAGACACTGTGGCCGGATATATTGCATCTGCTCTGAGAGCGAGTCGGATGGTTTTCCTAACTGATGTTGAAGGTGTACTCGATGCCTCTCATCGTTTAATTCCAAGAGTCACCAAAAGACAAGCGGACATGCTCGTACGCTCCAATGTTGTCGCAGGGGGCATGTTACCCAAAATGGAGGCTTGTTTGGAGGCCCTTGATGGAGGAGCTGTTTCTCAAATTATAGATGGCCGTGTTCCTGGCGCTTTAAAGAACATATTATCCGGTAAAAATATCGGAACAAGGATAGGTTGATAAGTAGAAAATTATGACTAACGGACCGTTACCACCAATTGATCTTAATAATTTATCATTGCCAGGGGGCCTGGCTGGACGTTTGAAGTGGATTATATTGGCCGCCATTTTGATAGCGTCAATCTTCCTCATTTCATTTGGCAGAGGTGTTTTTGCTGACTGGTTGTGGTTTGGAGAATTGGGCTTTAAAGGGATTTTTGTTAAGGTAATTTTGACGAAAGTTATCTTATTTGTCACAGGTTTTGTGATAGTGATAATTTCCGTAGGGGCTGCCTTATTTGCAGCTAAAAGATCCTCTTCCGGTTCTATAGACGCTCCTATCCCGGATTCTGTAGTTTCACTAATAACCAAGGTGATTTTCATTGGGGGAGTACTAGCGGCAATAATTCTTGGAATCATTTTCGGATCATTATTTTCCAGTCAGTGGGAATTGTTCCTCAGGTTTACAAATGCTGCTTCTTTTGGGGTTACTGATCCCCTGTATGAGCGAGATTTGTCCTTTTTCATATTTGCCTTGCCGATGTACTCATTTGTGCAAAGTTGGATTTTTGGAGTAGGAGTTGTATGTCTTATAGGTTCGGCAATAATTGCGTTTGCCACCTACACGTTGAGGGGTGTTAGCTTCACCCTTACCCCCGCTCTAAGAAATCAATTCGTCATTATTGGTTCATTACTGGTTTTGGTTGCTTCCGTTGGACTCTGGATAGACAGGTTAGAACTTGTTCATTCAGATGGTGGAGTTGTGTTTGGTGCAACTTATGCAGATGTTCATTCTAAGCAGCCTGCTCTGCTGATACTAGCTATATTAGGTGTTGTTACTGCTGCGGTGATGATGTTTGGATCACTTACAGGTAGATTGCGCTTGGCTTTTGGAGTTCTTGGGCTTTGGATTATTCTAATTTTTGCTCTCGGAAGTGGCTGGCCTTCAATAGTTCAACAATTTACAGTTGACCCAAATGAATTTGTTAAAGAAAAGGAATTCATTCAACGGAACATGGATTACACTCGTCTTGGGTACGGGATAGGTGATATTACAGAGACATATTACGAGGCGGAAGGACGGATAACCCCTGAACTTGTTTCTGACAATATCGCGACGATAGAAAATATAAGACTCTGGGATTACAGACCTCTTACTAGCGTATATCGCCAGATTCAGCTAATTCGGCCCTACTACGACTTCAAGGATGCTGACGTTGATAGATATGAAATTAATGGCGAATACAGGCAGGTTCTATTAGCAGCACGTGAAGTTGCGCCTGAAAAGCTTGATGAGTCAGCACAAACTTGGGTGAACAGTCGACTCTACTATACTCATGGAATTGGAATAGCAATGAGCCCAGTGACTGAGTTCACTCCCGAAGGAAGACCTGTTTTTTTCGCAAAAGACATCCCGGCAAACGGGGAAATCCCTGTTTCTTCCCCTTCAACCCGAGAGTCACCTGAGTTAGTTGTTTCTAATCCGAGGATCTATTACGGCGAAAACACGCTTGATTATGTGATTGTGAACACAAACACTGAGGAACTGGATTATCAAACAGGTACTGGGGATCTTGCCAAAACCAACTACAGTGGCGAAGGTGGTGTTTCCGTGGGGTCGTGGTTCCGACAGTTAATTTATGCCTGGGAAATGGGTGACATAAATATATTGATTAGCAGTGAATTGAATCCCGACAGTAGGATTCAGTACAGAAGGGCTATACAGGAAAGAATCAAAACAGTAGCGCCCTTTCTATTATTAGATAAAGATCCATATATAGTGGCTGACAGTGGTCAGTTATTTTGGGTGCAAGATGCGTACACTACATCCGCCAACATGCCTTATTCGGATCCTGTAGCAGATGACGTTAAAGGGGGAAGTTACAACTATGTCAGGAATAGTGTGAAAGTCGTTGTAGACGCCTATCACGGGTCCATTAAATTCTACTTATGGAGTCCTGAAGATCCTTTGGCGAGAACCTACGACAGTATTTTCCCTGATCTATTTACGGATTTGTCACAGATGCCTGACTCGCTAAAGAGTCACATGCGATATCCTCAGGGGCTTTTTACAACCCAGGCCTCCAAGCACATTAAATACCATATGGAAAACCCTGAACATTTCTATGGAAACGAAGACTTATGGGCAATTCCTCAGGAAAAATTTGGTCAAGGGGAAACTCTTCAGCCCGTAGAACCGTATTACGTAATTATGAAATTACCTGGGGAGTCAAAAGAAGAATTTGTACTTTTGATTCCTTACACTCCCAACGACCGTCCCAACATGGTTGGTTGGCTGGCCGCGAGGAGTGATGGTGATGTTTATGGGAAATTAGTTGCCTATAACTTCCCTAAGGATCGTCAAGTGGACGGGCCGGAACAAGTTGAGGCGAGAATAGATAATGATCAGGACATATCTGCATGGTTTACCCTGAGATGTTCAGAGGGGTCTACTTGTATAAGAGGAAACTTATTGGTGATTCCTGTAGGAGACTCGATCTTATACGCCGAACCGGTTTATATTCAGGCGGAAGGTGTGAGTTTTCCGGAACTCAAAAAAGTTATATTGGCTACAGCGGATGAAGTGGTCATGGCGGATTCGCTTGATGAAGCCATTACAGAACTGACTGGTAAGTTATTTGGACTCTCCCAAACGGAAGAAAAGCCTACTATTTCTCAGTCAAGTCAGACGGGAACCGCTGTCCCAGTACATTCAGATGAACAGGCTGATAAGATAAAGCGCTCTTTAGAGATACTAAGAAATGAACTTGATGCACTTAACGCTTTGATAGATGCGTTAGAAATACCGGAATAAGGAGACTGAGATGGCTACGACTGAACAATGGAAAGATATTGAGAGTAAGTACTACATGTTTCTTGTACGTCGGCAGCCTATGGTACTGGAGAGAGGTGATGGTGCTAGGGTTTGGGATGTGGACGGCAAGGAATACTTAGATTTCACTTCTGGTTGGGCTGTGAACAATGTTGGACATTGTAATGAGGCAGTGGCGGATGCAATTGCAGAGCAGGCAAGAACTCTTCTACAGACGTCTAACCAGTTCTACTCGATACCACAATTAAAAATGGCCGAAATTTTGGTGGAAAATAGTTGTCTGGACAAAATTTTCATTTGTAATAGCGGGGCGGAGGCTAATGAGGGGGCGATTAAACTAGCTAAAAAATATGGCAAGAAAAACAAGAATGGTGCCTATGGAATCATTACCGCCCTCAACTCTTTTCATGGGAGAACCATGATGAATGTATCGGCCACAGGTCAACCACATTACCAGGAGTTGTTTGAGCCCATTCCTACAGGGTTCACTCATGTTCCTTATAACGATCTTGAAGCAATTAAATCGGCAACCAATGAGAACACAGTCGCAATTATGTTGGAACCGGTGCAAGGTGAAGGGGGAGTTAATATCCCAGATACTGACTATCTGCAGGGAGTACGATCCTGGTGCGACGAGAACAACATTCTGTTGATTTTCGATGAGGTTCAGACGGGACTGGGAAGGCTAGGGACCCTTTTCGGATATCAGAGTTTTGAGGTAGAACCAGACATCATTACTTTGGCGAAAGGTCTAGGTGGTGGTGTTCCCATTGGCGCCTTTATGGCGAAAGATTCAGCGTGTGCTTTTGATCCTGGGGATCACGGGTCCACTTTTGGGGGGAACCCTTTGACCTGCGCCGCAGCACATGCTTCTACAAAATATCTAATAGACAATAATGTCACTGAGAACGCTGCCAAAATGGGAGAATATCTAGGTGAAGGATTGAGAAAGATTCAAGCCGGGCATGAGTTTATAACTGATGTTCGAGGTATGGGACTTCTTTGGGCGGTTGAATTTGACTCTGACTTAACTCCCGAAGTTATTTCAGCTTGTAATGACGCTGGATTGCTAATGAATCCTATGAGGCCTAATACAGTTAGACTGATGCCTGTCTTAACGATAACTGAGGCAGAAATTGACGAAGCACTTGAAAGGTTGGAAGAGGGCCTAAGGAACGCAACCTCTTGAGGGACCAATACAATTGAATTGGAGTGAATTACACACTAATGACAAAGTTGTATTTGGAGGAGCCGTTTCAGGGGGACTTGATAGCTGTACAGTAACACATTGGTTGGCTAAGAAAGGGATCAAAGTTCATTGTTTCACGGTGGACCTTGGTCAACCCGATGAATCGGATATCTCTGAAGTTTCAAAGCGGATGACGGAGTGTGGAGCCGAATCGGCGATGATTGTGCCAGGTCAGGTCGAGTTGGCTAAGGCAGGCCTAAAAGTCATACAGGCCCAGTCGAAATATGAAGGTGGTTATTGGAATACTACCGGTATAGCTAGGCCTGTCACGGTAGAAGTAATTCTCAGAGAATTTCACACCAAAGGTATATCTGTGCTTTTTCATGGTGCTACTGGAAGAGGAAATGATCAGGTTAGATTTCAACTGGCAGCAAATATAATCAATCCTGAAGTAAAGGTTTATGCCCCCTGGAGAGACCCAGAATTCCTGGAAGACTTTCCAGGAAGACAGGAAATGATTGATTACTGTGAATCTCACAATCTTCCAATTCGCCCTGCCCAAGAGTCGCGTTATTCGACTGATGCAAATTTTCTGGGTCTCACACATGAAGCCGGAGATCTTGAGGACGTTAGTATCTCTCCGAGTTTTGTTGAGCCAGGTATGGGTGTTTGGCCGTGGGATGCTCCAGATGTTCCTGAGTACGTAACGATTGAATGGAAAGATGGTATCCCTGTATCGGTTAATGGTGAAAAATTGCCACTAACGGACATTTTTGTTTTATGCAACGAGCTGGCTGGGAGAAATGGTGTTGGTATAGGCACTCATGTGGTGGAAAATCGATTTGTGGGTATTAAGTCTCGGGGCATATATGAATCTCCTGGTATGGACTTACTGGGGAGCAGCTATGAGTTCCTACTGCAGTTTGTTCTGGATAGGAGATCACGCGAATATTACGATGACCTATCCTCGCTAATAAGTAAGCAGATATATCAAGGATACTGGCTTGACTCGGCAACTAGATCAGCCTTGGCCTCAATTGAGGTGTTCAGCTCACTTGTTTCTGGAAAAATCCAGTTGAAAATTTATAAAGGGAATATATTTTTCGATACGGCAGAAGATACGGCTGAAGCGATGCCGTATTCTCTTTATACGGATGATGGTTCCATGGAAGGTATCGGTAGTTATGACCACGTGGATGCGGAAGGATTCATAAATGTTTTGGGTGTTTCTGCGCGTAACGTTGGTAATAGACAGTACAAAGTTGATGAATCATAGGGAAACAAAACTGGAAAGGACAAACCTATGTCTACCCGCACTTCGGAAGATGAACGCAAACAGATAGTATCTATGGTTCGCGATTTTGTTCGCCGAGAGGTTGAACCAATCGCGCAGACATACGATAACGAAGATATTTATCCTCATGAACTGATACCCAAAATGCGTGACCTGGGCTTATTTGGAATCACAATTCCCGTGGAATATGGAGGTATGGAATTAGACTTCACCACGTTTGCGATGATTTTTGAGGAGATCAGTAAAGGGTGGATGAGTCTTTCTGGGATAATTGGTACACATCATGTACTCAGCCATATCGTATCCACTTATGGTACTGAAGAACAAAAACAAAGAATTCTTCCCCGTATGGCATCAGGAGAATTAAGAGGCGGGCTGGCACTTACGGAGCCTGAAGCTGGTAGTGACGCCCAGAATATATCAACCGTTGCAAAAAAAGAGGGTGAGGAATATTTGATAAATGGTCGAAAGATGTTTATCAGTAATGGAGAGAACGGAAATGTATTTGCTCTGATGGCCAAAACTGATCCCCAGGCTGCGCCAGCCCACAAAGGAATAAGTTGCTTCATTTTTGAAAAGCCTGTTGAAGGTTTTAGCGTAGGCCAACACATAGATAAATTGGGATACCGAGGGATAGATACTTGTGAGTTAATATTTGATGATTGCAGAGTAGGTTCAGAAAATCTTGTGGGAGGGGAGGAAGGGAAAGGCTTTCATCATGTAATGGCTGGACTTGAAACAGGAAGAATAAATGTCGCTGCAAGGGCCGTAGGTGTCGCACAGGCTGCTTTTGATGCGGCTATTGAGTATTCCCAGCGGAGAAAGACGTTCGGACGCAATATTTCTGACCACCAGGCTATTCAGATTAAACTCGCTGATATGGCCTCTAAGATTCATGCTGCAAGGCTGATGGTTTTTGACGCCGCAGAGAAAAAAGACTCTGGCGAAAGGAATGATCTTGAAACCGCGATGGCAAAGCTTTTTGCCAGTGAGATGTGCGGAGAAGTAGCAATGGAAGCGATGAGGATACACGGTGGCGTTGGATACACGAAAGCTTTACCGATTGAACGATATTACAGGGATGCTCCGCTCATGATTATCGGTGAGGGCACAAACGAGATTATGAAACTTTTGATAGCTAAACGGCTGCTTCAACAGCATGCTGTCTAACTGACTAATACGGAGATTCTGATGGCTTCTAAAAAAATAATTATTGATTCCAGGGATTCTTTTGGGGGCTGGTTCGAAGATTTTCAGCCCGGTCAGATTTTTAAGCACTGGCCAGGTAAAACTATTACTGAAATGGACAACCATCTTTTTTCTCTCATTACTATGAATGATAACCCTCTTCACACTGATGAAAATTACATGTCAGGTCACCAACATGGGAAAACACTAGTCAATGGGCTGCTTGTCTTGAGTCTTGTGGTTGGAATGAGTGTGAGGCAAACATCCGGAAAAGCAGTTGCCAATCTCGTCTATGAGAATGTCACTCATGATGGTCCCACTTTTCATGGAGATACCATCTATGGGGAGAGCGAAGTACTAGAAATTATTCCATCTAAATCAAGAGAAGACAGAGGGATCGTGTACATCGAGAGTAGGGGAATAAATCAACGAGAAGAGAAAGTACTTACCCTTCGGCGAAGATTTCTTGTCAAGAGAAGCCCGGATTAACTAGCAGACATATGTGAAGACCCATATACACATATGTCCACTAACGGACACCCTGTGCAGTTTGGATCACTTTTGCAGTGGTTTTTACCAAGTACAACCAATAAAGCGTGATACTCCCTCATTTCGTTCAGGCTGCCTTTAAACTCTTTATCGAGCATTTTCTGCCAACTATTATATGATCCGTTGTTGGGAGTTTTTCCCACCCGTTTAAATATTCTTTTAGTATATTCGTCAATAACGAAACATGGCTCATTAAGCGCATATAGCAATATGTCGTCGGCCGTTTCTGGGCCAATTCCCTTCACCCCCAAAAGAATAATTCTTTTTTTATTAGATGGAAGCTTTTTGAGTTTCTCGACGGACCCATCGTATTGTTCATGTATCAGTGTGGCTAGAGAGATTAATGTTTTTGCCTTAACCCTGTGAAAACCCGAAGGGCGGATTAGCGTCGAAAGTTCTGTCTCGGGCATCTGCATGATAGCTTCGATATGGAGGGCATTTTTTTTATTCAATGACGTGATCGATTTTTCGACGTTGGTCCAACTCGTATGTTGGGTTAAAACAGCTCCTACCATTACCTCAAACTCCGTTTCAGCGGGCCACCACAGCTGTGGGCCATATGATTGAAGGAGTCTTTTGTATATAGTTTTCACAATTGCCATGACATATCCGGAGTTTCAGAGAATATGACTAATTTTCAAGATATTTTGATACAAGCGTCAAATTCCGCAAATAGCCACGTTTGCGTAGGTCTGGATCCAGATCCAGAATTAATGCCAGTTTCAGACGTTTATGAATTTTGTATATCTATTATTGATGCGACTGCCGAGTACGCAGCCGCTTTCAAACCGAACCTAGCTTTTTTTGAAGTTCTAGGTGCACCTGGCTTCATATCCATGAAGAAAATTGTGGACTATATACACGTAAATTATCCCAGTAAGATTGTTATTGGGGATGGAAAGAGGGGTGATATAGGTTCGACAAGTGCTAAATATGCAGAAGCCTTGTTTGAAACTTGGGGGTTTGATGCTGCAACTGTGAATGCTTACGGAGGCTATGATTCGATTGTGCCTTTTATAAGCTATGGGGATAAGGGTGTATACGTTTGGTGTAAGTCATCTAACCCAGGAGGGGCCTTATTCCAAGGGGACGAAAAGGCCGAAGGGAATCCAGTATTCAAAAAGATGGCCGCGTTAGCAAATGAATGGAATGAAGGTGGTAACTTGGGACTTGTTGTTGGAGCTACATATCCCTATGAACTTGAAACTGTTAGGCAGTTGGCCCCTTGTGTCCCCATGCTTATACCCGGAGTAGGCTCGCAGGAGGGGAATCTAGAGGAATCTGTTATTTCTGCCATGTCATCCGCATCAGATGCGAATTTTTTGATCAATTCTTCAAGAGGGATCATATACGCTTCAAGGCAAAAGAATACATTCCAGTCTGCAGCAGCTGAGGCAGCCAATACTCTCCGGTCAAATATAGAAAACATCATTGGTATAAATTCAGGGTACTGACGGTTATTAGTCATGGTCCAGAATTTTACGATCGGTGATATCGTCATTATGAAAAAGCCACATCCCTGTGGAACATCTATGTGGGTAGTAGATAGGATAGGGGCTGATATAGGGTTGGGATGTAGTGGTTGCGGCCGGAGATTGGTTATGCCGAGGTCTCAGGTTGAAAAGAGGGCTAAGGAGATCAGATCTCACACAATTGGAGATTAAATAACCTGTAAATCTGACTTCACAGACTGAATTTTGTTGACACAGAAAAGGGCTGAAATTAGAATTGCTGCCCCAATCGGATTGGTACGGTTGGAGCAATCAGCGGAAAGCTGATCAATATGTGGTAAATATATAGGAGGTATGCCCAGATGATGGAGCTGGAGATTGAGAGCATCCGCGTCAGGCAGGAAACTAAGCAAAGAGCGATTGTCCTTCGGGTGAAGGAGTCGGATCTATATCTGCCAATATTTATCGGCCACTTTGAAGTGGAGGCTATACGGCTGAAGCTAATGGATGTAGAGGTTCCTCGTCCGATGACTCATGATTTGCTTGGTTCCGTGATTGGGAACCTTGGGGCGTCAGTTCAACGGATAATAGTATCTGAACTCAAAAATGACACTTTTTTTGCAAAGATAGTTGTCGATTACAACGGAAGCAGTATAGAAATAGATTCTCGCCCCAGTGATGCCTTAGCACTCGCTGTAAGGACCAATGCTCCCATATTCGCAGAGGACGACGTTGTGGAAAGGGCAGGAGTCAGTCTTGATGTTGAATCAGATGAATCTGAGTCAATGGATGCCGAAGAAAGCCAGACCAGTCCCGTGGCGGAGGAAGAGCTAGAAAGATTGTCTGCCTATACGGATTTCATAGATAGTTTGGATCTAGATGATCTTGGCAAGGATGCCTGAATAGCTGGAGACTATTACAATCTGGTATTTTGAGTAGAGGGTTATTTTGACCATTTTCTGGGCATTGTGATAATCTTAACAACCGTTCAAGGGTGTGGATTGTGACTCCCAAGAAAATGGGAGTAGTCCTTCGTCTCTTAGGCGTTGGCTGGTATGTTGCGATTTGCATAGGTTTAGGGGCTATGTCCGGCTTATGGATTGACAACTACTTCGGATTCGCTCCCGTGGCGACACTTGCTGGTGTGTTTGTAGGGCTTACTGCAGCAGTCACTGGCATGTATAGAATGTTAATGGCAGTGCTCAGATACATTGCTGAGGAAAGTCAGGAAGGAGATCCGTAAATAGTGGCGAAGCTGCTGGGCAGCCCAAAAGCCCTTTCAATCACTATACTCATCGCTGCTGTTTTTGTAGTCAGCATTCTCGGTGGAGCCCTAGGTAATTCCTTAGGATTCGGATTTCTTTCGAGTTCGTTGCCAGCAATACAACTTCCTGCAGAAATCGTCGTGAAAGGTTTTGATACTCCAATCGGAGATTGGGACCTGATGAACACCATGGTCACAACTTGGCTTGCTATTATTATCCTAACTTTGGTCGCGATAGTCGTGAGAAGAGGAATAAGTGAGGTTCCAGGTCGCCTGCAGGCGCTTTTTGAACTCATCATGGAATTTTTCCTGAATCTGTGTGAAAGTATCGCCGGTCCTGTAAATGGAAGAAGATTCTTTCCGTTAGTGTTTACAATCTTTATATTTATAGTTGTGGCCAACTGGATGGGTATATTGCCTGGATTTGGGACTGTTGGTCGAGTGGCCGATCCTGCGGAAATTGCACATCACCATGGAGTACATCACTACGCCGATCCAGCCGAACATGATGCTCATCAGTCTGCTTCTGGACATAAGAAAACTTCAGGAAAGCATTCGGGCCATGAAGACGACCATTCTGGACATCTTGACAGTGTGAATCTACATGTTTTCAGTGGGACCGGAGGACTTGCGATATTGCAGCCGGGCTCCCTTAGTGAGGAACTCACTTTTCATGACTATGAAGAAGCTCACGGAGACGTTGGAGACGGTAAAAGAGCAGGCCACCTAGTCCCATTTTTGCGAAGTGCTAACACTGATGTAAACATGACGCTCGCAATGGCGTTGATTGCTATGGTAATGGTCCACTATTGGGGCTTAAGTATATTGGGCTCGATAACGCATCTGGGGAAATTCATTAATTTTAAAGAGGGCCCAATCGGTTTTTTTGTGGGTATCTTGGAGATAATTAGCGAATTTGCCAAGATAATTAGTTTTACGTTTAGGCTTTTTGGAAATATATTTGCCGGGGAAGTACTCCTCATGGCGATGGGCTTTTTACTTCCTATGATCGGAATAATTCCGTTCTTAGGACTGGAGCTCTTTGTCGGGGTAATACAAGCCCTTATATTCTCAATGCTGACCCTGGTATTTGCATCTATGGCAAGTGTGGCACATGGGTCTGAAGAACATCATTAAAATTAGGATACTGGCTTGTATCTTATAGGAAAAATTAGTTAGGTAGTCAACTACCGGAAATACACATTAAGGAGTGTGAGATGGAAGGCGACATCATGAATATAGGAGCTGGTCTTGCAATTGGCCTTGGAGCCATAGGACCTGGTATAGGAATTGGAATGCTCGCGTCAAAGGCGATGGAGGCCTTGGGGAGAAATCCAGAGGCTGGAGGTCAGATTCAGCAGAACATGATCTTAGCGATAGCTTTCACGGAAGCAATAGCAATTTACGCGTTGGTCGTAGCAATTATTATTAAGTTCGTTTAGCACAGGATCCCGTGAGCATAAGGGGATCTTGTGCCCTTATGGAGAGCGGATTTCGATTAGGAGGTCCTTATGGACGCTCTAGGTATAAATTTACCTGGTTTGATAACTCAAATCATTAGTTTTGGCATCCTGTTTTTTATATTGTCTAAACTGCTGTATAAACCGCTTGTCTCTTTGATGGATCAGAGAGCTGAGAAGATACGAGAAGGTCTTGAGGCATCCGACATAGCTAGGGAGCAGGCTGCACGTTCTGAGGAAGTTATACAGGAACAACTGGCTGAGGCTAGAGTAGAGGGGCAAAGACTTGTAGTAGAAGCACGTGAAACCGCCGAAAGGTTTAGAGAAGAGGAAATGGCTAAGGTTCGAGATGATATTGAACAAGAAAGAGTCAGGGCCGAGGCCACTATACAACGGGAGCGGGACTCGGCAATCGAAGACCTGAGGAAGGAATTTGCTGGATTGGCAATATCGGCCGCAGAAAAAGTAGTAAGAACTTCGCTTGATGAAGATGGTCATAAAGATCTCATAGAAAGCGTTCTTGAGGAAAGTACTTCGGGTAGTAAGTAATATGGCACGTACTGTTTCAGCAAGAAGATATGCGCAGGCCATTTATCAAATTGCTCTTGAAAAGGGTGATGTTGATAAATGGCTTGACGATCTGTCTCTATTGTCTCAATCTGCAACTGATCAAACTTTTGTTGGATTCGTCGATTCGCCTCAGATAGAG
>CEVQ01045373.1_pt1 | contig 12331 bp, 10 predicted proteins | sample 356551 | NCBI WGS metagenome assembly CEVQ01 (sample SAMEA2623756, study PRJEB7988) | marine metagenome | biome: marine biome (ENVO:00000447); feature: mesopelagic zone (ENVO:00000213); material: "saline water (ENVO:00002010), including plankton (ENVO:xxxxxxxx)" | depth 250 m | reverse complement strand
AGGTCGTGTTCTCTTACTAGCGGATTCTTAATTTCAAGAATGAAAGGTCTGCCAGAGCCTAGACATCTGACATCGATATCCTCTCGACCCATTCCATGGAATGATGTGTCTTCTGCGTTCAGCGCTTCACGAATCGGCTCTCCGATTAGATCCTGAACAGAATCGGGGTATTGCAGGCCGGTTCCCTGACAAGACTCGCAGCCCTCGTCCCTCCCTCTACAGGCTCTACAGGGCCATCTTGTCTGGGGAATCTCACGGCTGAGCTTCCTATATCTGCCATAGAGGAAAACTGGACGAATGTCTATGTCTACTCTGAGAGTTAGGCCATCGACCCTAATCATCAGATCAGGATTCTCTTTGACGAAGTTGACATCGGTTAGGTGATTCGACAGATTGGCTTGAATGGCATCTACGAATGCTGCCTTGAGCGGTCTCGAACCGGGTGCTCCGTGTCTGCTCCTGATTCTGTCCTCCTCCTGTATCAAATCCTTAGGAAGATGGATTCCAAATTGCATCGTCGAGTGCTGGACGCCTGCTACTGACTCGGTCACCCTGCTTACTATGTTCTCGACATCATCGAACAAATCCTCACAAAGAGGGCACAACTCTGGTGCCCCGAACTTGGCGATGTCAGGGTCTCTAGCATGGGCATCATCTCTGACTGCCTTTCCTCCCTCCTGGCCTGTGTTCTTTGTCCGGCGACCGCCCACTCTATGCAGGCAGTAGTCACAGACTCCGAGTTTGATTACGTGGGCTATTCCCAATGGAGTTGGGCAGGGCGGGGCATCCCAGTCCAATGAGGTTCCGTTGGCCTCGATATCGTCACCATCGAACCAGAATTCCTCTTTATCAGAGTCAGTTTGGTCTTCCTTCTCGGACTCTGCCAATGCCTCGGCCGAGGCATACCCAGCAGAGGCGAAAAGTTGCCACTCGTCCTCCTCGCCCAGTTCGGGCTCTTTCTCCTCCGGACCATCCCATGTCATTGGATCACCGCCGAATGCACAGGGGGAACCTATGCTTCAGACGAGTTGGCGAGAAGCAACTTGCCTTTGACTCCTTCGGGCTTATTTGAGAGTCTCAAAGCAGCTGTCCTAGATCTTCTGCAACTTCTCTCAGATGAGTGAATGAATGAATTCCGCTGGAGCATCCTGTGGGCCAGTCAAATCTGACTCCGTAGCGACCCACTGGCTCTGCACGCGGCTTCTCAACCCTGAGTCGTGCGACCTCTTCTTCAAATTCGAGCAATCTCTGCTGATTCTCCTGCCTAGGCTTGCACTTGGCACACTGGCAGCGGCAGCGTATCGATAGGTAGCTGACCTTGAAGGATGAGCCGTCGGCAAATCTGAGGATACAGTCCTCGTGTCCGCGCTCTAAATCAGTCAGAACGACGCGAGACATGGTGATTCGTCGGTCATGTCGGATTTAACTTTGGTCTCCGATACTCTTCAAACCAAGGATCCATTCCATTCCATTCCGGGTCTATTCCAAGATGAGCACAGATTATCTTGCTGGTTATTCTACCACTCTCGAAGATTGTGGGAAGGCCGCTTCCTGGGTGGGTGCCACCGCCTACGAGATACAGTCCCTCCGTATCCTCAAAGTGGTTCTGAGGTCTCTTCCAGAGCATCTGATTGAGGCTGTGTGCTAAATTGAACACCGCTCCTCGATAAATATCGTTTGATGACCAGTCGTCGGGTGTGACAATAGTCTCTGAGATAATATGGTTGGAGACCCCTTCGAATCCCATCTTTTCCAACTGTGAAATTACGACGTTCCTAAATTGCTGCTTGTGTGAATTCCAGTCGATTGACTCATCAGTATTTGCTACGGGCACTAGGACATAGAGTGTAGAGCAACCCTCTGGAGCCAAGGATGGATCGGTAACACATGCATTCTGAACGTAAATTGAGGGGTCGTCCCAAGTGATTCTGTGCTCACTGATATCTCTTAGGTTTCCTTCGTAATCCGATGAGGCGTAAATTTGGTGATGTGGCGAGTCATAAGTTCGGTCTATTCCCAGATAGAGCATGAATGTAGAGCAAGAGTACGACTTGTTTGCAATCTTCTTGTCAGTCCATCTCTTCCTCAATTTATTCGGAACGAGTTCGGTGATACCTGAGGCGAAATCCGCGTTCATGACTATCTTGTCTGATGAGTAAATACCTTGCCCGGTCCTTACTCCCGCCGCTTTCTTACCTTGGAATAATACCTCTTCGACCGGCTCGGATAGTCTAATCTCAACTCCGAGATCCTCGGCGATTGCGGCCATCTTGGGAGTTATCGAGCCCACTCCGCCCTTAGGATGGAATACACCGTACTCATATTCAAGATAGGCTAGGAAGGTGAATAGGCTTGGAGCCTGGAAGGGACTCATTCCAAGATATTTGGTCTGGAATGAGGTGGCCAGTTGCAATCTGTCATCCTTGAACAGCTTTGAGAGGTCCGAGGAGACGCTTCTCCATGGGCGTAGAACTCTGGAAACTCTCAGAGCCCTCCTGCTGATTAGGTCAGAAGCGCCCTTCCAAGGTGTATTGAGGCATTTCTTGGAAAGTCTCAGCTTCCTGCGATTGTCCTCCATATAACTTCTAAATCCATTGGCATCCTCAGGGCCGGATAGTTCCTCAATCTGGGACGTCATCATCTCAATGTCAGAAGTGGCATCAATCTGCCCTCCCTGTCCAAAGATCAATCTGTAATTGGGCTCGAGTCTGATGAGTTCGAGTTCCTTGTGCACATCCTTACCAAGAGCAGCGAATATCTCCTCAGAAATCTCTGGATAATGGAAGAAAGTTGGTCCTCTGTCGAATGTGAATCCGTCTTTGCTCACAAGTCTAGTTCGGCCCCCGACTACATTCGACTTCTCGAGTACCAGTACCTTGACTCCGGCCTTAGCTAAAAGCATCGAGCATACTAGGCCGCCTGGGCCCGCGCCGATGATGATGGCATCATACTGGCTGGCGTCTGCCATGGCCTTCTCTCTCAGAATTCGGGTTTAACTCAATCTATGGAGGAGATTGGCCAAGGAGCATCTCTAAAGATGGGTTTGGTCGCCGTCGCCGCTGAGTGCTTTGGTGATTTGATGTACAAGTACAAGCATGTGACTACAGTTGATGCCGACATTGACTCTACCTTCGAGTGGTTCGAGCACGAAGGTTCGTTCCGACGTTTGATGCCCCCTTGGGAGGTCGCTGAGGAAGTCAGGGCGGACGAGACGATAGAGGTCGGCTCACAGAGGGTTTTCCGATTCCCGATGGGTCCTCTGAAAATGACTTGGGTCGCTGAGCATACAGCCTACGAACCGCCTCATCACTTTGCAGACAAGATGGTGAAGGGGCCGTTCTGGCACTGGACTCATGACCACAATCTCAGCCAGTCTGAAGGAAAGACGGAAATCGTTGACGATGTGACTTACCAAGTCCCATTTGGAGCACTGGGCAATCTCGCCGATACTGTGCTCGGAGGCATGTTGGTGAAGAGTCGGCTCTCGAGAATGTTCAAGGCCAGAGAGTTGCGATTGCAGAGGGATCTCAAAAGACACTCGGACTTCTCCCCTCTCCCCCGCAAGAAGATTCTAGTCGCTGGCTCATCGGGAATGATCGGGACTCAGCTCGTGGCATTCCTGGATACTGGGGGTCATGATGTCTGGAGGTTGGTCAGGAGGACGCTAAAACCGGGTGCCAATGAGATTAGATGGGATCCTGAAAACAATGAGTTGGACTCGAATCTAATCAGCGGCTTCGATGTAATCATCCATCTGGGTGGAGAGCCTATCGGAGACAAGCGCTGGAGTGTCAAGCGGAAACAGAAAATCCGAGACAGTAGAGTCGCCAGCACTAGACTACTGTCCGAAGCAATCGCATCTCTAGATGAGAAACCTGAGTCGTTCATCCTAGCTAGCGCGATAGGATGGTATGGAGACAGGGGTGATGAGGAACTCACTGAGTCAAGCAAAATCGGAGACGGTTTCCTTCCCGATGTATGCAAGGAATGGGAGAGTTCTGCATCGGCAGCTGAGGAAGCAGGAGTCAGGACAATTTACCTCAGAACTGGTATAGTCCTAGCCGCCACCGGGGGGGCTCTAGGCAGGATGTTACTACCGTTCAAAATGGGTGCTGGAGGACCCATGGGAGGTGGTAAACAGTGGATGTCTTGGATTAGCCTAGACGACCAGATTTACGTGATGAATCACCTGATGATGGAAGAGTCATCCAGGGGCGTGTACAATGTCACGGCTCCTAATCCAGTCAGACAGCGCAGGTTCGCCAAGTTGCTCGGCCGGGTTCTCAGAAGGCCTGCATTCATGCCTCTGCCTAGATTCGCGATTAGGCTGATATTCGGTGAGATGGGTGAGAGGCTGACACTGGATAGTCAGCGTGTCCTTCCTCAAAAGTTAGTCAATGAGGGATACGAGTTCGTCCATGAAAGACTCGAAGACGGACTTAGGGATTCTCTCGGCATGTGGAAATAGAATCAAATTGGGGTCTTGAAGCCTATCGCTCTAGCGACGCACCAACCAGCCCTTCCTTCGAACATTGCGAAAGCGCCCCCTGCAATTGCACCAGCTGGGGCTAGCCAAAGCAAGCCCATCTCTAAACCAGTCAGGAAGAATGTTGCAGAAATGATTAGCCCTATTATTAGCAATCTGAAACCTAGTCTGAGACGATACGCCTTACCCCGTGCGTCAATGTTACATTCAAGCAATGCCATGATTACTCCTCGCTGGATAGATTTGCATTAATCTCCTGCAGCAAATCTCTAATCTCAACTAGGACATCACTTGATCCGGAAGATGGGGTGGGCGACGGGGCTGAGACAAGCGAGTCCCTTTGCTGGAGAACGAGGTCACGGAACTGATCGGAGTTTTTCACCCCCGTGAGGATGAAGGGTGCAGCACCAGCTGTCTCAAACTGCATTCTGACAACCCCGAAGGCGTTCAAGATTGGGCCCTCGTGAATAGATACATCAGTTAGTTTGTCCAAGGGAATGTTCTGCTGTTTCTTGAACAGCCATCCCATGCGCATGTTGATTGAACGGTCAGTTAGGGCTCCACTCATGTGCTCATACTGCTTCTTATGAACAATCCATCCAAACGGAATCCAGATTGGCATTAGTATAATTCCAATCACTGTGGAGAGAAGGCCTAGATTCGCCATCATCCACCAGTAAACGATAATTTTCCTATCGAATTCAACTGCCATAATTTTGCCACTGTCTGCGTACCCTGGCTCCATCATGATGGTTCGAGATTACACCCTGTCAAGAACCTAATGGAACTCAGGAGTGCTCTGTGAGAGTGGTTTGCGATGCAGCAGACCCAGAACCGCCGGAGTCAGTACCATACTGGCCAATAGTGAGAGTCCAATCATTATGGCACAGAAAAGTCCGAAGGTTGAGAAGAATCCCATCTTAGACTGGTTGATGACCATGAATCCAGCCATGTCCGAGATGGCAGACCCGAAAAGAGCCAGGCCGGATGCTCCACCAACCGCAGCTATCGAGACATCCGGAGTAGATCCATTCTCGCGCTCTTCGCGATACCTCTCAATGAAATGGATGACGTAGTCTATGCCGACTCCCAGAGACATTGAAGCGATTGCAACGGTGACCATGTTCAGCCCATAGCCTGCCAATGATACCATGGCATACAGCCAGATTATGACAATCAGAATCGGGCCTGTAGTGACTGTGGCGATGAAGAAAGGAGCGGTTCCCCAGAGTAGCGAGAGGATAATCGATAATGTGGCCATCATCACTCCGTATGTTGGTCCGAGGAACAGGTAGGCAGCAACTCCCGTCAGTGCCGCAACCGCACCTATTCTGCGCGCTGATGCTCTTGGATTGGATACTGTTTCTCTCCATCTGTGTCTGGCAGAGGTTTCCTCTCGAAATCCCCACCACAGTGTCAGGGTGCAGAAAGCGACTCCAAGAAGCAGAGTTCCCTGCATCTCGTCCTGCATCGAGTCAGCGGCAACGAATCTGACCACCGGCTCGCCGCTAGGTATAGCCCAAGTAATCGGATACTCCGAATCTGCCAAGTCTATGTCTCCGCGTTCCCTGAGGGGGTCGCGCGCTAGCTCTTGTAACGGCGCCATGTCACCCTGCAGTTGCTTGAGAGCGGGTTCAACCAGTGCAAATTGCTCCGGGCTGGAGATTCCAAACCGGATTGCTGCTCGAATGTATGAAGGGGGCTCTCCAGAGATTGTCAACCATGGACTATCATAATCAATCTCGTCTGCAACTTGAATGTACTCGGCAGCGATTGAAGGTGGCATAGAGGGATAGCCGCCACTCTCAGGAATACCTCGGGTGAGCATGTAACCGTACAGGAATAGTAAGCAGTCTCGATCTCCGAGTGAAGGTAGACCGAGGATATCCTTGTCACAGCCCATTCCTCCATCTTCGGAATTGGATTCCCAGCCGGCCTGCTCGAATGGCTGGATGTCCCAAGCCATAGCAGCCTTAGCTAGCATGAGGACGCTATCGATAGCAATCAACTCGACCTCCCCGGTTGGAAGCCGAGAGATCTGGTCTGGCTCCCCAGGCTCACGCGAGTTGACATTTTGTCGAAGTTCACCGAAGGCTGCAATCACCTTCGGATCTGCCATATCGCCTTCGACTAGGATGAATCCTGGCTCACCCTCATCACTGAATCTATCATTGACGAGGTAAATTCCGGCGGCTAGGTCTGACTCAGTCTCGATGAAGTCCTCAACCTGGAAGTCGCCCTTGAGAGACAGCATCATCGGAACGGCCATGGCTGTTATGAGTACTGTTAGGACGGTGATGAAGGGGGCCCTCCTCGCAGAGGTAGTTGCTAGGTTTGCTAGCCATTCCTTGGGAACCATGTGTATGATTCCGTCTCTTTCGTCCTCCAATCTGCCCTTGGAATCCATCCACTCATCGATATCGTGCCTGACCAGTGGAACCCATATTCCAGTGAGGATGAAAGCAGAAAGTACACCAAATCCAGCCTCAATTCCGAATGAACGCAATGCAGCGATATCGGAAGTTAGGTTAGCAAGGAATGCTACGATAGTGGTGGTCGAAGTCAGCATGATTGCTCGACCCACGCGGGTGACTGAGATGTGGGAGGCCTCCTCGGGGCTAGCTCCGTTCCTTCTCTCCTCCTTGTACCGATGCAGTGCGTGCAGACTGTCGTCTATCCCCAATGCCAGTACAAGTATTGGAAGAAGGTTGGAGAACTGAGAGCGAAAAATTACCTCGAAGCCAATCTTCTGTCCCAGAATAATTGCCCAGCCGATGAAACCCTGCATCCACATTAGAGACAAGGTCAGACCGACAGCAACGATAGCCACGTCAGAGACTCTCCTCAGGCTCAGCCAGAGCAGCAGAGTGACAACCAGTGCCATGATTCCGACCAGATAGATGCTTGAGAGTAACTCTCGGTTAATCTCGACATTCACACCCTCAGCGAGCATCAACGTTACAACCATCTCGTCGGTTGATCTGAGATCCTCTTCGAGAGCGAGGTAGAGCCATTCCATCGCACACGGTTTATCGCCTTCAGACAATCTCTCGCCACACTCCTCGACCGAGTTGTGAACCGGGTCGGTGTGCAGAGTAACTCCTTCCCAATAATAGCCAAACTCTGATTCTGAGTCAAGCCATGAGTAAGACCATCCGGCCTCCTCGATTCTCTCACGCTCAAAGTTGATGAGGAGCCATGCTGAGGAAGCCGACCATCTTCCCGGGCCCCATTCATCAGAGACTATCGTGCCGTCCTCAAGCAGTTCGTGGCCATACGGTCCAATAGTTTCGCTCGTCGGGTCGGGGATGAAGGCGCGATCATTTGAGAGCAGTCTCAGGAAGGCTCCCGAACTGTGGTTTGAGAGCCTATGAGCTGCAAGGTCGATATGGGCCTGAGTGAGATTCTCATGATCGAAGGTGAGGCACTGTAAATCGCCGCAATCGGTCCAGTTGGTCGAAGGAGGGGTCATCTGTAGAGTATCGGGATCTATCCTAGGGCTTGTCAGCGAAGATTGACCTGACATGAAGGAACGGAAGTCGGTCGCTAAGTCGTAAACTCCCACTACCGGCGCACCTGTAATCTGAGAAACGAATGGCAGGTAGAACTGCGATATCTCGTGCTCTCTGAGATGCTGTGCCTTGGAGTCAATCTCTCTCAATACTGAGAGGTTGAGTATTCCTCCTTGGGGATTTGACACACCGGAGCCTTTGCCGTTGTAGCCGGCGATCATAGAGACATCAGAGTCGGGCTGGCCGAAAAAACTCGGATCTCTCAGATATATTCCGAAGGCCTCAATTCCGCCCGCGGCAGAGAATTCCTCCAACAGGATATCATTGGCTTCAAGCTCGGGCGACTCAAGGTCGTAGGACTCAATGTCTATCGGACTGAATGTGGCAGAGATTCCAGGAAGCATCAGCAAAGACATCATGAAGACGACGATATGTGTCTGACGTCGTCTAGGTACTAGGAAGTCGGCTACATTAGAGAAGTCACGCACGAAAGCGGCTCAGGAACTTCATATTTGATTGGTTTCGTGAGTCTACAAACCACTGTCTCTCAGCCTCTCTAGGGCTTTTTTCTGTTCGGAGGTCAGCTCGTCGCTCTCAGCAAGAGTGAACTCGATGTCGAGTGGCCCTCCCGAGTGGCCATGTCCCTGCAATCTCCTTCTGTCACCAATACGAGTTCCTTCTTGGACCTCAATCTGCACCCTCTTTCCGGCTGGCGTGGAAATCCTTACCTTGCCTCCCAACAGTAGAGTGGTGATTGGAACTGGTACCTCCTGAACAAGCCTGCCATCCTCCCAGCGTCTGCCTTCCTTGGCATCGAGTCGGAGTGTAATCAGCAGGTCGCCTGGTCCTCCCTCGGGGTGTTCGTGACCCATCTTGCGCAGGCGTAACTGTTGGCCATGCTGGGCCTTGGGTGGTACTTTCACAGTCAGGGTGCTTCCTTTGGTTTGGACACCTGTGCCATTGCAGGGATTACAGCGCTTGGAGCGGCCGAAGCTTGTTCCGTCACACTTGTCACAGCGCTTGAGCCTCCTGTGGCTGAACCTCATCTCGGTGCCGCCCAATGCCTGTTCAAGCGAGATATCGAGGCCAGCCTCAATGTCTGCTCCTCTCGGCTTCGGTCCATCCTCGCGCGGCGGGGTCTGCTGCTGTTGAAACCCGCTACTGGAGCCCCTTCCCCCCATGAACTGAGAGAAGATATCACCCAGATCAACTCCTCCGAAACCACTTCCGAAAGGATTGCCTTGGAAGCCACCGCCTCCAAACATATCTTCCATGCGGATTCGTTGATCGTGCTCACTCCTTGCTTCGGCTGAACCGATGGTTTCGTGAGCGGCCTGAATCGATTTGAAGCGCTCCTCGGCCGCGGCATCTCCAGGATTACGGTCAGGATGGTATTGGCGTGCTAGTTTGCGATAAGCGCGCTTAATCTCGGCGTCAGTCGAATCTTTGGAGACGCCGAGAACTCGGTATGGGTCATCGGCCATCGATGCTTGTCGGCCATGGGAGAGTCTTCAACCTCTTGACTCAAACAGCGATGCGATAATGAGATTGAGTCTGTTCGAGCAATCATGACAGTTGGATGGGCAGTATTCCGAAACTATGTCGGGCACGCGAAGGAAATCTATGGAGATATCACCGATTATCCTCGATTCTTCCTGATGCCACCGACAGCATTGGTGGAGGCGGACGAGCATGGTAACAACGTCGTCGCGCTGAGTTCTGCCGAGGATCACATAGATCACGAGGTCGAGTTGGTAATCAAGCTTGGAGATGATCTCGCGCCAGCTGAAATGTGTGTGGGCAACGACACAACAAATAGGACTCGTCAGACTCTTGCCAAGAAGAAGGGCTGGCCATGGCTCGAGGGCAAGGGATTCGCCGGCTCTGGTGTGTTGGGAACTTGGACTGCGTGGGACCCGCGTCCGGTTGAGATTGGTCTGTCGGTCAACGGTGATGTGCGGCAGCAGGCATCGACCGAGTTGATGGTTCACTCCGTGGAGTCAATCCTCGGATATCTGAAAGATTGGTACGAACCCTCGCCGGGAGATTTAGTCTGGACCGGAACTCCGGAGGGTGTCGGAGCCATGTGCGAGGGCGATCAGGTAGAATGTTGGATGAAGAACTCTAATGGCGAGATAATCAGTAAATTGAGCGCAGAATGCTTGGTTTAGTAGTCATTATAAGTGTCAGTACATGGGTCGATTCATGGATATGGACTACGAGTTTGGACCTGCATTCACACTACTGACAGCAAACCTTGGACCTGGTGAGTCGATTAAGGTAGAACCAGGTGCGATGGTTGCACAATCATCCGGTTTAGATGTACAAACCGGTATGAGCGGTGGCGGTGGAGTCGGTGGTTTCCTCAAGAGTATGGCAAAGTCGGCCTTTGGTGGAGAATCGTTCTTCCTGAATACTTTCACAGCTGGCCCCAATGGTGGTTGGATCTCAATGGCCCCTTCCGCTCCTGGAGATATCAATACCTTCGACATCGAGCCCAATCAGAATCTCTTCATGCAGGGAGGAGCGTTCATGGCCTGCTCACCGAATGTCAATTACGATACCAAATTCCAAGGGGCGAAGGCTCTGTTTTCCAGAGAAAGTATGTTCTTCCTGAGGGCATTCTCAGAGGGTGGTCCCGGACAGGTATTCTACTGTGCTTACGGAGCAATCAAGGAAGTCGATGTGACTCCTGATGCACCAATCAAGGTAGACAATGGGCATCTAGTCGCATTTACTGATGGTGTCACCTATAACGTGGACAAGGCGGGCGGTTGGAAGACATCATTGGTCGGAGGAGAGGGGCTCGTATTGGTGCTGTCTGGCTCCGGCAAGTGTTGGATTCAGACTCGAAACCTTCAGTCTCTGGCGACCAAACTGATTCCGTTCATGCCAGCACGAAGTAACTGAGTTTTCTAGAGAAACTTGAGATGGGCTAGCCATTGGCGGTACCATGGACGAGGGCGTTCGCAGGATTGCTGGTACTCGTTTGATTGACCATGACGGTGTGGTCCAGCGAGGTGACTTTCTGTTGCACCCGAATGGTTCGTACTCGAAGAGCAAGGGCGACGAGGATGTAATCGAGACGATTGACGGATCGGGCCGTCTGGTCACGCGCTCGTTGCAGAACTGGCATACGCATCTTGCGATGATTTTGAATCGTGGTATGGGAGAAGCATTGCCTCTGATGGAATGGCTTGAGACTGCAATCTTCCCTGTCGAGAAGAATCTAACCGCTGAGCTGGTTGAAATCGGCACTAGGGCTGCTGCAGCAGAGATGATTGCAACCGGTACAACATTTGCTTGTGACATGTACTTCTACACCGAAACCATCGGTGAGACATTAGCAGAAACAGGAGTGCGGGCGGCCCTTTGCGGACCGATTACTGATGGGTTGACTCCTAACTTCAAGCCTGGCTCGGGAGATGCATTGCGCCATATGGAGAAACTCATCACTGGCCCTTCTCCGAGGCCCGGCAGAATCGAATATGGAGTTGGTACACATTCAGTATATGTTTGCGACAAGGAGATTCTACTCAAGGGTTCAGAATTAGCAAAGAAAACAGGTTCTATGTTGCATATCCATACCTCTGAGACTCGAAAGGAAGTCGCTGATTGCCACGCTGAACATGGGATGTATCCTATCGAATACCTCGACTCTCTGGGATACTTCCAGAGCGCAGAAGATGGAGGCACAGTTTGCGCCCACTGCGGCTGGGTGACCAAGAAGGAGATGAGAATCCTAGCCGGACACGGAGCACATGCAGTCCACTGCCCGACCTCCAACCAAAAGCTCGCCTGCGGCGGAACGATGTCATATCCTGCGATGAAGGAAGCAGAAGTCGATGTACGCTTGGGCACCGATGGTTCGGCCAGTAACAACTCGCTGGATATGCGAGCCGAGGCGAAGGCGGCGAGCCTAGTGCAGAAGCACGATCATTGGAATGCCCGAGTTCTTGACCCGATAGAGACTTGGCAGTTGGCGACCAAGGGCTCCGAAGACTGGGTCTCCTGGGACTTGGATGACATCAGGATGCGACCACGCGGACGCGATGGCAGGAGGCTTCTCTCGAACCTGATTTACAGTGGCGCACGCTGCCTTGATGTGATTGTAGCAGGCGAGGCCCTCAGGCGAGATGGAGAGACTTTGACTTTAGACGAAGATGCCGCCGGATCCAAGTTGGAGGAAGCCGTCTCGGAGTATTACTCGGAGATTTGAGAGATTGTACTAAACTCCTGAGTGTTTCTGCATCCTTCCATACCAACCAGACACGATTTTATGATTTTCAACTATGTCGAATCCATTCAGTCCCTGCATTGATCGAAGGATTCC
>CEVQ01140823.1_pt1 | contig 12347 bp, 11 predicted proteins | sample 356551 | NCBI WGS metagenome assembly CEVQ01 (sample SAMEA2623756, study PRJEB7988) | marine metagenome | biome: marine biome (ENVO:00000447); feature: mesopelagic zone (ENVO:00000213); material: "saline water (ENVO:00002010), including plankton (ENVO:xxxxxxxx)" | depth 250 m | reverse complement strand
TAAAGCACGTATAAGATCAAGATCAACATTTGCGTCAGACAAAAGTTTTTGGACCGTATCATCTTTATTGATAAAGTCAATAACATTTTTTTCATGCGGTCGATCTGATGATTTTGCAGGATCAAAATCATGTAATAGTGCAGCTGCAAATAGGTATCTTACATCATCAAGTGATAATTTATTTTCATGAAATAATTTAATTGATGACATCAATGTAATATAGGTGACTTCAAGCTCATGATCAATGTTATGATATCCGTAATAGTCACTACCTAATCCATTTTTTTTGAATAGATTAATTGTATATTCGAGAAGTTTAACATTCTCGTCTGTGGCCAATTCTACTGATGACAGTAAATTCAGAATTTCATTTCTTAATGAATGTGGATTCACAAATTGCTGCATTTGAGAATACAGTTTTAGATGTTTTTAAATTGTTTTGCAATTAGTTGAATGCATATTATGAACTAATTTTACTTACTATTGCCTCTAAAGCTTTTTTGAAACATTCTATTGGAGCCCTAGTCATGCCTGCTCCAACTTGCCCTATGCCAGCTTCTTTATGAGCTATGCTAGTATTAATTATTGGAGCTATTCCAGATTTAACTACCTTAATTACATCAATCCCGGCTGGTGCAGGTTTAAAATCTAATGTTGGTAAAGTATAACTAGGATTTTCCCCAAATGTTATTTCGTATGATTCTTCGGTATATCTGTTAACATCAGCCGCAGTTCCGCCTACAAATTGAACCATAGAAGGTGCCGCAGCCATAATAAATGCACCAATGCCTGCAGTTTCTGTAACACAACTATCACCCATATCTAAACTTGCATCATCTACAGTAAAACCTGGAAAGTAAAGTGCATCTACTTGTGTAGAAGGAGCTGTAAACCATTCATCACCTAAACCACTAACCCTTATTCCAAAGTCAGTGCCATTTCTACACATAGTAGTAACAATAGAACTATTTTTAATGTTATGAGCTGGATCCAGGTTTGCTTTACATGCTGCAAATGTTGCTGTAGAGGAAAATCGTTCGTCGTATGCCATCCATTTTGCAGCACCATGTATCACATCTTTATCAAATCCAGTTTTAAGTAAGTGAGGCATAATTCGGGTTGCAAGTAATGATGTGGTTGCAGTATTTTCGTTATGACCATCATCCCCCATATGAAAAGCTCTTGCCAATAATGTTTTCATATCCAAACCACCAGCAATCTTAATTGCTTCTTGTAAGACAGGAGCCAAATTCTTTTCTATCCATTGAAGATTTTTAGTGGTTTCTTCACCATAAAATCCATATCTTAAAGCTTTTACCCTTTCCTCTCTGATATTAGAATAAGCGAAATTTCCATGTTCTTTGTTTTCAATAACGAACATTGGCATTGAAGCAGTTGTAATTCCTGACATAGAACCAACAGTATGATGATTATGACATGGATCAAAAGTAATTTCTTGTCTGTTTATTTTACTCTCTGCCTCTTCCCAATCTTTTGCTAAACCTTCATACATCAATGCACCAACTATGGCACCTTTGAAAGAACCAGTCATTCGGTCCCAAGTAATAGGTGGTCCTGCATGTAACACCAAATCTTTTTTCATATCAGGAATTACATCAATAGCAGGCTTGATATCAACCAAGACAGGTCTGCCAGATGTCATCTTGTCTACAGCTTTTTGATTTGCTTCAGAAATTAAATTTTCAGCAGACATTTTTTTCAGAGGTCTCCTAGCTTATTTAAAAGTTCAGCCATTTTTTTATCTCCACCAGCTGGTGGTCTCCAATCTACGTTAATTACATCTACATCTTGGTCTTTCAATGTATCAGCAAACAATTCAAGTCCAATATTAATCACTACAATTTTTTTCCCTTGAATATCAGTCGTATCCGTCAATTAACATCCCCCTGAAATTCTTTTAACACATCACCTCTAGTTGCAATTAAGGCTGCTATTCTTACTGCTTGAGCATTACTTTCCATAACTACTACTCCAGCATTAATCAATTTGTCCATCTGGTCCTTCAACCCCTGTGGATCTTTATCTGTTCCAAGTACTGAAGCAACAACTGAAAGATACCTCCCTTCTTTTTCACAAAAAGATTTTGCTTCTTGAATACTTTTTGCTAGTTCACCAGCTGGATCGTCATGTGAACCATAACCAATTACAACATCAAGTAAAATTACAGCGCATTCAGAATCTTTTGCTTCTTGAATAAGTCTTTGTTGTCTAAATAGTGGATCTATCATAGGATGAGCTCTACCTTGAGTAAATTCTTCCTCACCCATATCCAAACATGTGTGCTCTTTGCTATTTTTTATGTCTGGAAGTTTAAACTCTGATTTGGTTGTGTTAGAATAAACATTAAGAAATTTTGATAGAATGATAAAGCATTCACTACAAACAGTTCCACCAGAGTATAATCCACGTACATATTTTTGTTCTGCTTTTAGTTTACTCCATTCTTGTTTTGCTATGTCAAGTACTTCATTTGAATTAGAAAAAATAACTGTTTTTGGTACCTCGTTTTTCACTAAAGCAACAGCAGCCATAGCCGCATCTTCCAATGTCTCAGTGGGTAAAACGTTAGTATCCTTCAAATCAGATAAATCACCGCCCATAAAACACACAACCACAGGTTTAGAGAAATTTGTTTCTAGTATTGTTTTTTGAGTTTTTGGGCCTGGTGGTTTAGAAATTAAAACAATGACTTTTGTTTCAGCATCTTTCTCTAACATCTGAACTCCCTTACTCATCATAATTCCGCCTATATCATCATACAAATCTCTACCACCAGTTCCAATAGCATGTGATATTCCAGAACCAGCCTGATGGATTAGTGTAGTTACTTCTTGTACGCCAGTTCCAGCTGCAGCAATAACGCCTATTGGACCTCTTTCTACAACATTTGCAAATCCTAATGCAGCACCATTAATTATAGATGTTCCACAACCAGGACCCATCATTAACAAATCTTTATCCCTTGCAATTTTCTTTAATTCTAACTCATCTTCAATTGATACATTATCACTGAAAAGTAAAACATTTAATCCAATATCTAACGCTTTTTTGGTTTCTAGCGTTGCATATTCTCCAGGTACAGATATCACAACCATATTTGCATTAGATAGTTGTTCATATGCAGACTCTATATTTCGTGGAAGTGTTTCAGTAGTTTTTGATGATCTAGCCTCAACAAACATTTTTTCAATTCTCTCTATTGCAGAATCTGCATCAGTAGCATTTTCGATTTCAATTGATATGACTAAATCATTAGGTCCAGCATCTTTAATTTCATCTGTTAACAGTCCTACACTTTCCAACATATCCTTGTTCACATCAGAAGCCATTACTGCTACTGCTTGAGATACGTCTTTGATTTCAAAAGCTGCTTTTTTAGAAATCCTCATCAGTGTTAGAGAATCATAAAATGTGTTCTTTTTAACTAAACTTTTTACCGCTGTCATTTCTTCCTCAATTATTTTTTAAAAATATTTTAGAAAATGTTAATTTGACCATTTCATATATCGGCCTCCAATCATTCTAATAACTGTACTAAATCCATAACCTACTCCTCCTATGAGAATCATAAACATCAGAACTTTTGGAAAATTCTCAATTATGTAATAATACCATAATTGGTATCCTACACCAGTTCCTCCAGCTAACATCTCTGCAGCTACCAACTGGTCCCAAGTTATACCCATACCCAAAACCATGCCTGTAATAATTGCTGGTATGGCACCTGGGATTATTACATGCCTTAACATTTGGGAACTGTTTACACCCAAAGAAAGACATGCTCTCTTAAGATTCTGAGGTATACTAGTTACACCTAACATTGTGTTGAGGACAATCGGAAAGAACGCTCCTGTCCAAATAATAAATATTATACTTTCTTCAATACCTGTAAACATTACAACTGCCAACGGAATCCATGCAAGTGGTGGAATTGGTCTAAGTATCTCAAATGTAGGGAATGTCCAATACTTGACATGTCTTTTCCAGCCCATAAATAATCCAAGAGGTATTCCAGTTACAACTCCCAATACAAAACCAGCAGTAATTCTTAAAATACTAATTGACATATCTGTAGCAAATTCCTCAGATGGAAGGTAAGGAATGAATGCCGCAAAAGTTTCGACAGGACTGGGAATCCATTTCATGCCACCAATTCCAATTTCCACTAGTGCTTGCCAAATCACAACTATCAGAGCCAAGGAACCAATTTTTTCTGCTGTTGACAAAGAAAATATCGATTTTGATACTTTCTTCATTTTTCTTTGAGAATCTGTCATTTCACTCATTTTTTACACTTCCAAATTCTCTTTTGCACTATAACATAGTTTGTCAACTTGATCAATAAACTTCCCTCCATCTCAAAAATTTATTAACGATATAACGCACTACCTCACTCGAACCATAAGCTAGACCTCCAATTGTGAGCATCGCAAGAACTATCTCTGGGAATCTTAATAGATTATAAGATTGCCATGCTAAATATCCAATTCCATAATCACCTGATATCATCTCTCCAGCTACCACTGACATCCAAGCTAATCCCATGCCTAAGACCATTCCATAAAGAATTGATGGTAAAGCTCCTGGAAGTAAAATATGCCTGAAAATTTGAACTGGACTTGCGCCTAAACATTTAGCTGCCCTAAATTTGGATTGATCTATTAATTGAACACCTAACATTGAGTTCAATGCAGTTGAAAAGAATGTGCCTATGAAGATGATTAAAACGATGGCAGGTGTTAATGAGCCAGCCACTATGATAGTTAATGGAACCCAAGATACTGGAGGTACATGTCTGAGTAAATCAGCTGCAGGAAAACTCCAATTCCTAAACCTGAGATTCCATCCCATCAAGAGTCCAATAAATGTGCCTAGAACAATACCAATTATGAAACCAACATAAACACGAAACATGCTAGAAAGTACACTGTTGTAATACCAGGAATCGGTAAGAAAAGCAATTGACCATGTCACTGTTTCCAAAGGAGTAGGAACATGAATGAGTAAGAATTCAGCCAAACACCACCAAATGCCAGTAGCAACTACAAGTGATGCTGCCATAGAAACTCTTCCTCTTAATTTTTGTGATGACTCCCTCCTCGCGTTTTCAGCTATGCTATCAAGAACGCGTTTTGGTAACTGTGATTTAAAATCTTTTTTAGTTTCTTCGTTTCCATTAGACTCTTTTGAAAATATTGACATGATTAACGAGCCAACTCCCTTTCTCCACGTTCAAATGCTTTAACAGCCTCTTCATGTACTAAATCAAATAAAGAATTCTTTAATTCTATAAATTCCGATGAGCTAACCATCTCAGCGGTTCTAGGTCTTGGTAAAGAGACTTCCATACTTTTTTTAAACCTGCCAGGACGGGTAGTCATAACGAAAACTCTGTCCGATAGAAATATTGCTTCGTCCAAGTCATGTGTAATAAAGAATATAGACGTTTTTGTAATTTCTTGGACCTTAAGTACATACTGATGAACAATAGTTTTAGTCAATGTATCCATAGCTCTAAATGGTTCATCAAGTAAGATTATCTTTGGATTTGTCATTAAAGCTCTCACTATTTCCACCCTCCTTTGCATACCTGAAGATACACCTAAAGGAAATGTTTTTGCGAATTCTTCTAAACCCATCAACTTGAGTAACTCCATTCCCTTCTTCTCTGCATCAGTTTTTGACATCAAGCCTTGCATTACAGGTCCAAACGTTACATTATCAAGAAGTGTTTTCCATTCAAAAAGTGCACCATGTTGAAATACTACAACTCTATCAGGTCCTGGACTTAATTTAGTTGAAGGAGAACCTATCTTTTTGCCGTCAAGGTTGATTTCGCCTTTGGTGATAGAATCAAAACCTGCAATCATATTGAGTAATGTAGTTTTACCACATCCTGATGGTCCAACAATCGCAACAAACTCACCTGGATTGATTTCGAGAGTGCAGTTATCGACAGCCAAAACATTCACGCCAAGTGGATCATAAATCTTAGTTACATTTTTTACAGTAAGATGCCCAGTTTTACCAGATTTGGATTTTACCTCTTTACTGCCTTGTTTTGAAAAGATTGACACAATGTTCAATCGAGTTCTAATATTTTAGTATTTTTACGTCCAAGAATAGCAATTTTCATAATGAATAAAATTAAATACAGATGTTAGATTAAACGTCATTGGAAAAATTAATTGTGGTTGCTTTAGGCGGGAATGCAATACAAAAAGAAGGTGAAAGTGCCACTGCAGAAACACAGTATAAGAATATCAGAAATGCATGTGAACATATTATTAAACTCGTTAAAAATGGCTATAAAGTGGTAATTACTCATGGCAACGGCCCACAAGTTGGTAATCTTCTTGTTATACAAGAAGAGGCAAAAAAGCTAATTCCGCCCTTCCCATTGGATATGCTTGTATCTAGAACTCAAGGTGGGATAGGCTATACGATTCAACGTGCAATGTGTGGTGAACTTGCTAAAGAAAACTTGGATATACCAGTTGTCTCTATTATTACACAAATTCTTGTCGATCAGGATGATCCTGCTTTTAATGAACCATCTAAACCAGTTGGTCCCTTTTATAATAAGGAGACTGCAGATGATCTTGTAAATACGAAAAATTATGTTATAAAGGAGATTAAGCCTAATTCAGGCAAATATAGAAGAGTTGTTCCATCCCCAAAGCCTCTAGAAATTTTGGAAAAAAACACACTCAAAACACTTGTTGATTCAGGATGCATTGTTGTAGCTTGTGGTGGGGGAGGAATACCAGTTGCTAGGAGTAAAGAAAATTCTCTAAATCTTATTGGAATAGAAGCAGTCATTGATAAAGATCTGTCTGGTGAAAAATTAGCTGAGACGTTATCTGCTGATATTTTATTAATTTTAACGGATGTTGAAAATGTGAAATTAAACTATGGTAAACCTAATGAAATTAATGTTAACAAAATGAGCTTAGATGAGGCTATAAAAAACTCAGACGATGGTCAGTTTCTATCTGGTAGTATGAAGCCTAAGGTAATGGCATGCATCAAATTTTTAGAATGGGGTGGTGAAAAAGCAATAATTGGTTCACTAGAAAACGTTTCAGATGCATTGGATGGAAAAAGTGGAACAACGTTCTACAAATGATATTTACTTCTGACCAAGACGGAAAAATGAATTATAGTTTACATGTTGAAACTAAAACTTCACGAGAACATACTAAATGATCCAAAATACGGTTAACGCTGTATCATTAGGTTCAACTGCATCTAAAAGAATTGCAAAGAATGGTACTATTGGTTACATTCATAGTATATTCGAAAAAACTTTTTTTGTCATTACCGAAAACAAAGAACTCATATTCATTGTTAAAAATGGCCTATCTAATGGTCCAATAAACATAATGATTGATCTTGAAGGACGTCAGAATATCTCATTTATGCCTATCAAAAAAAATGATATTGTCATAAGACAGAATAATTTTCTCCATATCGGTCAATCTCTTAAGATTAATCTTGACAGAGTTGAAATGTGGCAACCAACAAATAATATCATAAAGGTTGATGATATCACCAACATAAGGAAAAAAATAGATTATGTAAAGAAATTGGCGATGGAAAAGGGTAGTCATTATGGTCTTGGTCAGTTGATTAAATATGACAACGAAATGATATTAGGAAAAGAAATACCAAATTCTTCTTTGAATGTAATTGCAACTAAGGCATTACCTCATTTGGAAGAAATTGTTACAGGCATTCTTCATAATAATCTAAAAATGGTTGAAAAGAACGCTGAAAGTATTATAGGATTAGGCTTAGGTTTGACACCATCTGCTGACGATACATTATCTGGTATAATGGCAGGATTATACATTTTAGGAAGTCACTTTTCGATGGATATGACACAATTGTTGGCAATCAATAATTCTGTAATCTCAAAACTAGATGAAACAAAAACAACTCTGGTAAGTAAAGAATTCTTAGAACATGCTGCACATGGGGAAATTGCAGAAAATGGCAGAAACATAATTTATGCCATACTTTCTCCATCAAATACACTTTTGAAGCCCAAAGTTGAGGCATTACTGAAAATGGGTGAAACGTCAGGCACAGATATCACATTAGGTACAATACTAGGTTTACGTATTGGATTAGAATTATTTGAAATTAATCATTCTCGTGAATTGAAATAAAAATTAAAAATATGTTTGGTATTTTAGTTATCTGCGTAAATTTATGTAAGTTAAACTAACGGTTTATTCATTTGGTTGATTTGTAACGCCCAAAATATCCATGATAGTTAATGCGTATATTTTAGTAGCCGCAACAACCTTATCGATTTCTATATATTCATTAACTGGTGGCCAACCATCTGCACCTGGACCAAATGTAACTGCCGGAATACCATGTAGCGAAAATTGAATTGTGTCATTGAAAGCATTCTTTCTGTAAAATTTTGGCTCACCACCTAATACTCGTTTGTATGCTTTTACCAATGCTTTGATATGTGGAGCATCTAATGATTCTTCTTGTGTTGCTGGTACGAATGAATTTCCTTTCATTTGAGTTACATCAACATCAAAATCTTTGTCTTTTTCCTTCAGTTTTTCTGCTAATGCATTGATATCCTTGATGAGTGTCTCAGGGGTCATACCAGGAACCAGTCCAACCACTAAGACTCTAGCCTTGCATGTAGCAGGACTGAATTGAGTTTCTCTACGTTCACCGCCCTGTATTCTTACAACACAAATCATTGGTTTAGTATTTCCATATGTTTTTGGTGGGGTATGAGTAAATTCCATATTCTCCATCTCCAACAAAAGTTTAGACATTTTCATTATGGGGTTGATTCCTACATCAGGTCTCCATATATGTGACTTGAAGCCCTTTGTTTCAATCTCCAATATACAATGTCCAGAATTACATATTGCGATATCCATACCCCAATCATCACCATTTGTCCAGCTAGTTGGTTCTACCGTAATCTCATAATCTCCTGTTAAACCTCTTTCTTCTATCATGAATCGAGAACCAAAATAGCCATTCCGCTCTTCATCAACCGTATAGGCAGCAATAAGTTGTCCCTTAAGTTCAACTCCAGCACTCCTCAATGCTTTAATTGCCATCAGCTGACATGCCATATTTCCTCTTGTGTCAGATGTACCTCTACCATAGATCCTTCTTTCATGAACTGTCGGATTATATGGATTAAAATTTGTCATTGTCCATGCCAATGGGTCACCGGCAGGATACGTATCAATATGATCATTAAGAATCAGTGTTGGCTTATTTGCCTTACCTTCAAGTTTTCCAACTACATTAGGTCTACCAATTGCACCTTCATGCATTTCAACTTGTAAACCCATCTCAATTAGTTTTTGTGCAATTAATGCAGAAGCTCCTTCTTCGGAACCTGGTAATTCGTCAGGGTCTAACGGGTCTTCCGCAGCAGGTTGACCTGCGGGAACAAGCTCTTTAATTAGTTCTATACAATCTTCCTCTTTTATCTCAGCCAAAACCTTCTCTGCTAAATCCAATATGTCCTTAGTTATGACGGATCCTTATATTGTTTTAATATATTCTGACTGGCTGTAACAAGTTTTTTATTTATGTGCCAATGCTAAATCTATGAACATGGAGAAAAGTGAAAGAACAGCTCTCGGTACAAATGCTCCAAAAGCTACAAAAGACACTTATGGTGATATGCGTGTTGAAGGAGTCTATAAGGTATATCGTTCTTTAGTTAGTTTAGCTGATTGTAGTTTTGAAATACCAAAAGGTAAATTCACTTGTCTTTGTGGGCCATCTGGTTCAGGAAAAAGTACACTAATTAGCTTGTTAGCTGGATACGAAAAACCTGATGATGGAAAAGTTTTATTGAACAATAAACCAATGCCTGGACCTAACTCTGATGTAATTGTGGTTTTTCAAGAAACTGCACTTCTTCCATGGAAAAATCTAATGGATAATACCACCTTTGGTCCATTAATGCAACATAAGCTTAGTCGTGATGAAGCAAATAAACAAGCACAGGCATTAATTGACAAATCAGGACTTACTGGCTTTGAAGGCAAACATCCATCTCAACTATCTGGTGGTATGCAACGTCGTGCAGAGCTCATACGCGCACTGATAAATAAACCACAAGTCATGCTTTTTGATGAGCCGCTAAGAGGCCTAGATGCAATGACTAGACAAATAATGCAAGAATACATAATCAAAATGTTTGAGGAGACTGGGATGACCATGTTTTTCATAACATCTGATGTTGATGAGGCTATATTCTTAGGTGATACAGTATATTTTCTTACCGATAGACCAGGTAAGGTGAAAACAAAGATGGAAGTTGACCTACCAAGACCACGAAAGCTTGAACATTTGACTTCAGAGAGATACTTCCAACTTAAGGGTGATGCTATAAAGATAGTCATGGAAGAAGCCAAAGGCGAAAAACTAGTTATTTAAGATTACTAATTTTGTGCTTTTAATGGTTGAAATATTCTAAAATAGTAAAGAATCTCATTGTTAAATCTTTGATATTATATACCCGAATTTAAAAAAACAGAATAAAAACGATTTATTTATCTATTAGTGCTCTATTAAGGGTCTAATGAGTGAAGACAAAGGAAAAAGAAACTTTGTAAAGTATGCAGTAGGTGGCGGTATAGGCGCAGCAGCAATTGCAATAGGCGCAGGTGCGATAGCATCACAAGGCGGTGCTCCAGCTCCAACTACAACCACAACTACTGCACCCGCTTCTGTAGGAACTACAACTTCTTCTTCGGGAACAAAAGCAGGATATGGTAGTGTAGGTGAACCGGTTGATATTGGAATTGGTTATCTGCCTTATGCTGCGGACATAATCACTGCCGACCTCATCAAAAAAGGTAATCTTTGGCAAAAATATTTCCCATCTGGAAGTCACATAGAGTGGCGAAGATTCCTAGGTGGAACTGCAGTAACTAACAACATGCTAGCAGACAAGGTCCAAATAGGATACATGGGTGATGCACCTTCTTATCGATGCATGGACATTTTAGACAGTAAAGTAATTTGTCTAGGTGCTTATGAAGAAGGTTTGATAGGACAAACGGCAATGAAAAAGTTTGGCGAACCTGCAAGTTTCCTTCAATCAATTGTTGTTCGTCCAGATGTAGCTGACAAATATCCTGATGTTGCATCCCTGGAAGGATCTACTATTGGTGTTCCAATCGGCTCAATCGGTCATAAACAATCTATGGCAGTTGAACAAGATGGTTGGGAACTAGACGGTGTTGATGCAGCTATTAGTGCTGCACCATCAGGAGATCGTATCTATTATCCATCACATGACAAAACAGTTGGAGGTCTAATCGAACTAACAGGAAGTCAACCGGGTGTTAAATTCGGACAGATTCTTGATATTGGAACGGAACTTCAAATGGCACAGCTTAGGGCTGGTACAATCGAATTAGTTTGTACTTGGGAACCATACATCTCATGGATGGAATACAAGGGCATTGGAAAAAGGCTTATCACATCAACTGATACACTTTGTCAATGTCGAACTGGAACTCATTTCCACGTTGCATCGCCAATACTTGCAAGAAATGATTTCATAGAACAACGACCAGACATAATTGATGGTTTCCTAAATGCAGAAGAAGATGCAAAGGAAATGATGTCTAAAGATCCAGATAATGCTGCGGCAATTCTTCATGCAGATATACCTGAAGTACCTCTTGAAATTCTTCAAAAAGATCTAAGAATGATGGTGTACGATGGTAGACTACACCCAGAAATGGTGGCACATCATGAAAAGAGTGCACAACTTTGGCAAGATATAGGAATCTATCGTGGTGAAAGAACAGGATGGTCTCCTCAAGAATCTGCAAGGTATGCATATGATGGTCAATTCATGGATAGAGTAGTAGATGCACGAAAGAAAGAAGGAAAATGGACATCTGAAGATTTGGGAATATTAAGAAACTGGTAAAACTTCTTAACCCCTTTATTTTATTTTTTTAAAAACTGTATTGTGAAATATTGATCAATATTTCTCACAAATTTCTTCTAATAATCTTAGTAAAAAACAACTCATTTTAAAATTCTAAAATCATTGATTATCCGAAAATTAATATATTAGCGCTCGATTGAACCGTGTGCCAGTTTTGACAAATGAGGGTATAGTGATTTAAATTGTTAGAGGTTGTAGATACTTTACTTAGTGTTTCAGTAACCTTTCTCTCACTGGAAGCAAGCTTTGATCTAGCTTCAATAACTGCAGATCCATCTCTTATGATATTTTTGATTCTAATAGGCTTTGGAATAGGTACTGGTGTCGGTGCATCTGGGATAGGTGGGGC
>CEVQ01017026.1_pt1 | contig 12360 bp, 10 predicted proteins | sample 356551 | NCBI WGS metagenome assembly CEVQ01 (sample SAMEA2623756, study PRJEB7988) | marine metagenome | biome: marine biome (ENVO:00000447); feature: mesopelagic zone (ENVO:00000213); material: "saline water (ENVO:00002010), including plankton (ENVO:xxxxxxxx)" | depth 250 m | reverse complement strand
GAAATTGGCTGGAAATAGACGATAAAAGACAATGTCTTCAATTCTGCAGTAGATAACAATGGTCGTGAAGAGAATTTTCTAGCAGATGTAGTGAAATCAGATTTTAGTTGAATTACAAATCGTTCACCTTCAAGTTCAAACATTTGTATTGCTTCAAATGTTGAATTTATTTTTAACATAAGATTTCGAGCAATATTCGATGATTTGATAGTAGAAGTAATACCTGCGGCTTTCGCTAATTCAAATTTAGATAAGGGTCTTCCAGCTGCATACAAAGCAGCTTCAATTTTGGCTTGGAGAAGTTTGTCATTAGATATTGATAAAGTGTTTGAGTCAGTCATTCTAATACACGGGTTATTATAATATCAGATTCTAGAGAATCTGGAGATTCTAGTTGTTCTAAACTAACGACGTTATCGATTGCAACGAATAATAATAACAGAAATGATCTAGCCTTTTCTATCGCGGATTTATCTTTGATAATTTCACTAAAGAGTAGTTTATCTTTATTAGTCAATTTAGTAATAAGTTCTGTTTTGAAATCTTTTGCTAGTTCTTCAAATTTTACAACATATTGATCAAAATCAGGTTCTGAATTAGGAATAAGTTGAGATGATTTATCTTTTCTTTCAATATCTTGTCTTGAAACATCTTCGAGAATCTTTTCGAGATTTATGATTAAATCGTCAATTGATGTAGAATATAATTCATAACGAAAAGGTAATACAATAATACTAGGTGGACCACTTCGAGAAATCCTTGGACGTTTCACTTTAAGTTTTTCAAAATAAAATAAAGTTTCTACTTTAAATCGATATAAAACAGCAGATGAAAGTGCTGCAGTACCACATAAACGTAAATCAGGATTATTTTTGGCAATTATTTGCTTCAGGAAGAGATCAAGCAAGTCTGCAATGTCGATTTCCCAAGGTTTTCCTTTTCGTGCAGTTTTCGGATTAACAAGTAAATTCAAGGGTGCTTTTGATAGTTGGTTAGAATCTTTCGTCAAATTGTCATTCCTTCACTATATTTGAAATCTTCATTTCTTTAGCTTTGTATTTAACAATCTTAGTAATACTTCGTTCATGGTATACACCATACATATTATCAACACGTGAGAGTAGTGTATCTTTAAGAGTAATCATTATGACTTGAGATTTGGAAGTTCTCTTTTCTAGGATTTCGCCCAATTTGCTGGAATTAACAGCGTCAAGTGCGGCATCTATTTCATCAAAAACATAAAATGGAGCAGGTTTTACGCCCTGAATAGCTAGTATTAGACACAATGCAGCAATAGTTTTTTCACCTCCACTACAAATTACAATGTCTCGTGGAACTTTGTTTGGGAACGTGGCCATAAGTGTAACTCCTGCACTAAAAATTTCGTCAGGATTATCTAATTCAAGCCATGCGTCACCGTGTAGAATTCTACCGGGTGGACAATTATCATGATTGCAATATCCATTGTCACGGGTAGTAAGTTGTGCAAAAATACTTCTAAATTCTTTATCGATTTTTTGGAACGCATCAATAAATGTATCACGTTTCTCAGAATCAATTCCGTCAATAAATTCTACAATAGCAAGTCTTTCTTTTTGGAGTTGATTTTTTCTTTCAGAAAATCCTTTATAACCAAAATAAATCTCACGATATTGTTCATCAGCTAGAAGATTAACTCTTGTCCTTAAATTATTATATTCTTTATCAAGTTCAATAAGAAGAACATCTGCTCCAGAGAAGTATTCGATAAGTTCATTAGCATTCAATTCATTTAGATTATTTTCATATGATTGTATAGAATCAGATAATCGAGAAGTATGATTTTCTGTGTTATGAGATTTTGATGTATTTTCCATTATATGTTTTTGAATGAGTTCTTTATTTTTATTATGAGATTTTATTTGTTTATCGAGAGAATCAATTATTGGTTTCATTTTTCTTGATTCATCTGATAGTAATTTTTCTTTAGAAGTGAGTGATTCAACAATATTTTTAAGATCAGATAAATTATTTTCACTATTTGTAAGAAATTCAGATTTATCTTGTAGTTCTTGTTTGAGTTGAGATATTTGATTATTTAATTGTGATTTTTGATTTGTTAAATTATGCTCAAGATTAGCGTGTTCTTTAGTAAGAGTAGATTCATTATTTCGAATAGTTTCAGATAATGCATCAATTGTAATAGAAAGTTCATTTTTTTCATCGTCGAGAGAATTTAATTTATCTTTTTGAGAATGTAATGAAGATTGTGAATCAATTTTATTTTTTTGATCTTTAAGTAAATTATCTATATTGATTAAATCTTTTTCTTGTGTTATTATGATTGAAGAAATAGATTTAAGTTGGTTTTGTAAGTCAGTAAGATGTTCCTCAGTTTTATTAAGAACTTTTAAGTAACGATTTTTCATAGATTGAAGATTCTTAAGTTCAGAAGTTAGTTTAGTAAGACCTAAATTTCGTGTATTTTGATTTGATTCCATTTCTTTAACTTGAGAATTTAGACTAGTGATTGCAGTTTTACGTTTTTTAATTGATTCTCTTAAGGTATTAACACTAGATTTAATCTGAGAAAGTGATTTAGAGTCAAAGAATAGATTTGCAAGAGGTGAGATACTTCCAGTTTCAAAAACAGATCCACCAGGTTCAAATAAATCTCCGGATATACTAACTGTACGATATCCTTTTTGTGATAATATATATCCAGTTTTTGCAGTAGAAACAAGAAGTGTATCTCCAAAGATAAAATTTCTTATACCAATATATTGGTCATCTACGTTTACAAAATCAGCTAAAGAACCAAGAACATCTTTATTTTTAAGTGGTTTAGCATTCTCAAAATCATCAACGTCTGAGAGTGGAATTAAAGCGACACGACCTAATTTATGTTTTTTAATTTGTGCAACGACTTGAAACAAAGATGACATATCTTCTACTATAATTGCATTAGACCAACGTTTTGTAGCAGCATGTAAAGCAGTTTTATATTTATTAGAATAATTAAAAAGATCTTCAGTACCGCCGAGATAACCTGAGACAGAATTCTCTTTTACGATAGATTGAATTTTAGATTGAACATTTTGTTTGGATGTAATTTCTTTGGCAGCTTCTACCTTAGATTCATGTTTAAGTACCTGTTGATTTGCCTTTGTAAGAATATCTATAGCTTTTGATAATTCAAATTCGATTTTTTCTCTTCTATGTGCTAATTTAGAATTGGAATCATTTATGTAGGAAAGAGATTCTTCTTGACCGGTTTTTAGAGATTCAAGTTCAGAAATAGATTTAGAGAGTAAGTTAACAACGGTTTCTGTTTCTTTTTTCTTTTTTTCACTACTGTTAAATTTTTCTTTGAGAATAGATTTCTTTGCATTTGAATTAGATAATGATTGATTTAGTTTATTTTTCTCATCGTATGAATGTCTTAGTTGTTGATTAATAGTTGAGATTAATTTTTCTTCTTCGCTGATAGATTTACGAAGTGTGTTTCGTTGTTCGTCGCATTTTTTCATATTGGTATTTAATAAATCACGATCTTTTCGATTATTTTCAAGAGTTTGGGACAAAGTATTGATATTAGTTTCTACCTGATTACTATTTTTAATATTTTCAGATAACATGTCATTGAGATAAGGTAATGAGTCGTTGATTTTTTTAGTATCTGTTTTATATTCTGTAATTTTATTTTGAAATTTTATAAGTTCCTCTTTTTTATTTGAAAGATTAATTTGAACAGTTAATAATTCATCAGATGCACCACCGATTGCTTGTGATAAGGTTGATTGTTTCTCAGTTTCTAAATCTTTAATTTGTTGATTAACTACGATTAGTTCTTCACTAAGTTTTTCTTTATTGGTTGAGAGTTCAATAATAAGATTATTATTATTCTCAATATAATTTTTTGTGTCTAGAAGTTTTTGATTTATAATTGCAGATTTTAGTGTATTTCGTTCATTTTCTAGATATTGGAGGCGTAATTGATCATTTCGTTCTCCTTCCAATGAATCGATCTTTTTCTTTACTTCGCCAATTTTTGCCATAGCAACTTCAAGTTTTCTATCGGCAATATCAAGTTGTTTTAGAGCACCTTCTTTTTTTTCGTCGAATTGGGCAACTCCAACTATTTCTTCAATCAAGATTCGTTTGTCGTCGGAATCTTTATCGGCTATACTAGTTACCATTCCCTGAGGAACAAAATTTAATCCGTCTGAATTAATCAATGCTAAACGTAGTAATTCAGACAATGTGTTTTTTTGGACTTTTTTACCATTTAATAGGTAAATACTATCACCTCCTGAACGTATTTCTCGGGTTAATGTGACACGATCGTTATCGACAGAAATTTCACGGTCAGTATTATCGAGAGTAATTGTTACTCGGGCTGAAGTTGAAGGAGTGTTACCTGCGCCATCAAAAATTAAACCACTAAGCTTAGGAACACGCATCATTCGTGGTCGATTTTCACCGATTGCAAAAAGAATAGCGTCAATAATGTTACTTTTTCCAGAACCATTCGGTCCAGTAATTCCAATAAATTGACCTTCAAAATTTACACTAACAGGTCTAGCGCCAAATGATTTGAAACCTCGTGTTTCAACTTTTTTAATATATACCATTCACATCAGTCAGATTAACACTAATTATGTGTCAATATTTTTTACAAATATTTCATATATAAATCCGGACAATGAAATAATGTTTACAGAATAGAAAAGAAATTGAGTTATTTTTGATTATATTGAATGATCTATGAATAAGGATGCAATTTAAGGGTTGTTTTTCAGAGTGGTTTTAAGATCTTTGAGAAATAGATCAATATGTTTACGGTGTATATGTGGCATTAACACAAGTCTAATGTGCGTCGGAAATACAGAAATAGACCAACCTTGTTTTTTAAGAATATTTATAATTAAACGATGATTAGAATCTATTTTAAATCCAATAATATTAAGAGTGGGTTTTGTAATAACAGAAAGATTAGGAATTTTTAATAATTCATTATAAAGATAATTAGTATTTTTCATACAACGTTTAGCAATTTTACTGTAACCAGTTGTTCCATTGAAATTAAGAAGTGTCCATAAAGTAATAATTGATGAACCAGGACTTGTTCCAAGTAATGTAGGTCGAGGTTCAGAACCTCCTGAGAGATATCCTACATTAATTTTAATATTTTTAATCAGATTTTTGTTACGAAATAAAATGCAACTTGAAGGAATGGGAGCAACGCCCATTTTATGTGAATCTAAACTAACGGATGTTACACCAGGTAATTTAAAATCAAATAGTGGTAGATCGTAAATACTATCTTTCAAAAATGGAATTATAAAACCTCCAAATGAAGCGTCAACATGAAGTAATAAAGAGTTTTTACGGGCTATATCAGATAATTCGTCAATTGGATCTATTAAGCCCAACGGAGTAGTACCAGCAACACCTACAAGCATTATTGTATTACGATTAATTTGTTTTTTAACTAAATTACAATCAACTATACCATTTACACAAGGTATTTTTATTAATTTAATCCCAAGAATATTGGCAGCTTTATTGAATGAATGATGAGAATGAGAAGGTATAATAACTTCCGGATTATTTTTTTTGTAATAGTTTCGAGCAGACCACATAGCAAGAATATTGGCTTCAGTTCCGCCAGAAACAACAAAACCACTACATTTAGGATAAAAAAGTAATTGTCCAAGCTGATGAATTACTTGTTTTTCAAGTAATAAAGTACCTTTGAATAAACCAGGATCACCAATATTTTTTTCGAGAAATTTAGAATAAGTAGATTGAGAATAAGAATCAGGTTTAGTACACATAGAACCAATAATTTTTCCCGAATTAAAAATTTCATCCATAGATAATATAGAATTTAATTTTTTGGATATTTCATTTTTAGTTAGACCATATTTATTCATTAATATCACACAGATTATAATTTAGTTTTTTTAATTATACCAAAATATTTTTGGAGTTTTTTTAGTTCAGAAGGTTCCAAAGACCATGAATGATTATTTGTTGGGAAGTTATTGAAAGTAACATCATTTTTATAATTAGAAAGTGCTTTTTGTGTTTCCTTTTTTAAATTCGCATATTGTTTAACAAATTTAGGATTTAGAGAATCATTTAGATTTAGTAAATCGTGTAAGACTAGAATCTGTCCATCACAGTATTTACCAGAACCAATTCCTATAGTAGGTATAGTTAGTGATTCAGAAATAAGTTTTGAGACTTCTTCAGTAATCATTTCAAGGACAATACAAAATGCGCCGGCTTGTTCAAGTTCGTGTGCATCTTCAATTAGTTGTTTTGCCGATGAATAATCAGTTCCATGAACTCTGTATCCATCCCATGATTGAGCCATTTGTGGTTGTAAACCAATATGACCCATAACAGGGATACCTGCTTTTGTGATTGATCGAATGGTTTTTGCAACATTTCTATCGCCTTCAATTTTTACAGCTTGCATTCCTCCTTCTTTTATAAAACGTCCTGCATTACGAATAGCATCGTCTATTGAGGTTTGGTAAGACATGAAAGGCATATCTCCGACAAGAAGGGATTTAGTTGCACCACGAGACACTGCCTTGGACATAAGAAGCATTTCTTCCATAGTAGCTGGAGAAGTAGTATCATAACCAAACATAACCATTGCGCCCGAATCACCAACAAGGATAATATCGATTTCAGCATCATCGGCAATTTTAGCAAATGAATAATCATAAGCAGTAATTGCAGTGATTTTTTGAGATTTTACCTTCATATTTGACAATTTCTGAACGTTCAAGAATGACACCTGTAAGTAATTATTAAGTATACAAATCTATTAATCTTTTAGACATATAGCGCAGGATTGAATTCAATTGTTTTTTATTATTAAATTTTTTAATAAGTTTTTGAAGATCCGAATCAGAGAGATTGGACATAGTGTTTGATTGTTTAATCATTTCAGGTAATACACGAACAAGATTATCAACAATACTAACGTCAGACATCATAGATGTACGTGAGAGAGGATTCAGATCAACAGTAATTACCGTCTTATTCATCTTTTTAAGAAACTCGGTTCGATCACCATCTTCCAATGGAACAAAAATAACATCAGAAGAAAATATTCCTCTTTTATCTATATATTTTCGATTACTTTTTAGACCTGGAATCTTGGTGAGATATTTTTTATTTAATCCATAAACTTCTTTGGCTCCATGTTTTTTCAATAATTGGGAGATTTTTGATGCACGAATTTTACTTTTATGAAATAGATTAATCTCAATTTTTGAATTTGTTAACTTTGATAGTTTAATGATATCTTTAGCACATAATGCGGCAGAATTTCCATTAACAGATATTACAGAACTAGAAAGTAACAAGTGAGCAGTTGCTACATTAATTGTTTTGAGTGAAATTTTAGGAGTAGTTTCGCCGAGAATATAATCAAATGCTTCACCACGTCCTTGTGCGATCAAACCATATTGTGATACAATACCAGAGTCGTAAAAATCAGATAATTTAGATCTAATTTTAAGAGAGTGAGCTCTTGGATGATTTTTTGGAATATGATTACGAGTCAATGAGTTTAGCACCTGAATGATTTATAGGAGAAAATAAAAGACAACCAGGAATATTATGTTTTAAGAAGAGTTTATAGAAGTCTCTTGTTTCATTAGTTTTTAGAATTGAGAAGAGTGAATTTCCAAATAGATTCATACTACAAGTCATATCAAATCTATCTGCGAGTTTCATAAATTTATACAATACAGATGGAAAGAAATTAATTTTTAAAGAGAATTTCCTAGATAGTTTCAAGAATTCGTTATAGTTAGGTCGATCAATTAATGCCTTTAAAGATTGATTGCCATGGGAATTAATTAATTTAATAAATTTGGAATTATTTAGGACATTGGAAGTTGATAAAGTTCCCAAGGTAAACGAAGCAACTATATTTTTATTGTTAATTGGAATATGAATAATTTTTCCAATTCCAGGAGCTCCTGGAAGAGATCGAATTTGTATACCGCCATAATATGTACCAAGAACAGTTCCTAAACCAGTTTTACAATGAATCTCGGCAAGATGTGCTTTTTGTGCAGCTTCAGTTTTAGTAAAACCAAGATTAAGAGATTCATTAAGTGCATAAGAAAGACTAAGAGCAGAAGAACCACTTGAACCATAACCGCATGAAATTGGAATGTTAAGAAAATGATTTATTATAATTTCATTTTTATAATTAGATTTGTCAATCATTTGATCAACAACAGAACGAGAAACAATTGCATTAGGAGTAAAAATTCCATTAATATAAATTTTTAATTTAAATTTACTTGAAGGTAAGACTTCAACAGTAGTTTTAACTCCTTTGTCTAGACAGACACCAGCACCGGTTGAACCAGATAACAAGTGATCGTTTGAATAATTAACTTTAAAAAAACCTGTAATATAGCCGGGAGAAAATGAAGTAATCAATATACATGAATAATAGACACATAATATTAATTAAAATTAATCAAGATTGGTTGTATTTTCGAAAATGTTAAAACTAATAGTAGTTATTTTCTAATATGCAGACTGCTAAGCAGAATTCAAGTCAACAAAATAAATTCATTTTTGTAACTGGGGGAGTACTTTCCGGAATAGGTAAGGGAATAGTAACAGCGTCTATTGCAAAACTTCTTGACTTGTATGGAATATCAACAACTTGTGTAAAAATTGATCCTTATCTAAATGTTGATGCAGGAACTATGAATCCATTTGCTCATGGTGAAGTATTTGTAACTGATGATGGAGGAGAAACAGATATGGATATAGGAACATATGAGAGATTTCTAAATAAAGAACTGTCAAAGATTCATAATTTAACTACAGGTCAAGTATATTTAGACGTAATTGAATCCGAAAGAAAAGGAGATTTTCTTGGTGAATGTGTACAGATTATTCCAAATATTACAAACACAATAAAAGAAAAAATAAAACGTGTAGCAGAAGTTCAAGAAAATGGAATTGTATTGGTAGAATGTGGAGGAACTGTAGGAGATATAGAAAGTTTACCATTTGTTGAGGCAATTAGACAATTAAGATTAGAGTTTGGAAGAGAAAATTCATTATTTATTCATGTTACACTAGCACCGATAATGGGACCTGTTGGAGAAGAAAAGACAAAACCGACTCAACATAGTGTACAAGAATTAAGAAGAATAGGAATACAGCCGGACATAATTGTAGTAAGAAGTGAGAAACAACTATCAATGACTTCTAAAAAGAAAATTTCATTATTTACAAGTGTAGAATTGGAGAGTGTAATTTCAAATCCTGATGCAGAATCAATATATAATGTTCCTGAAATTTTGTATAATGACGGTATAATCACTGCAATTATTGATAAATTAAAATTACCGTCAAGAGAAATGAATTGGGGAGATTGGAAAACTGTTTCAAAAACATTCAGTAAGAATAAGAAAAATATCAATATTGCAATGGTAGGAAAATACGTATCTTTAACTGATAGCTATGTTAGTGTAAATGAAGCATTATCACATGCTGCAGCAGGAATGAATTTTAATGTCAAATTAGAATGGGTTGAGAGTGAAGATTTTGAGAATAATAAAAGTAATTTGAAGAGATTAGATAATTATGATGGTATAATTGTGCCTGGAGGATTCGGAAAAAGAGGAACGGATGGAATAATGTTAGCAGCAGATTATGCGAGAAAGAATTCAATACCATTTCTAGGATTATGTTTTGGTTTTCAATTAGCATTAATTGCATTTGCAAGATATGTATGCGGATTAAATGATGCTAATTCTATTGAATTAGATCCAAAGACAAAAAATCCAATTATTAACATATTGCCGTCACAAAAGAAGATTAAAGAAAAAGGTGGAAGTATGAGATTAGGAGGACATAATGTAGAATTGATTAGAGATACTCGTGCTTACAAGATTTATGGAAAAGATAAGATAAGACAACGTCATAGACATAGATTTGAATTTAATAAAGAATATCAAGAATTGTTAGAAAAAAATAAACTAGTATTATCAGGTTTTAGTGATGATGGAAGACGAACTGAGATATTAGAGATTACAGATCACCCATTCTATATGGCAACGCAATATCATCCAGAGTTTTTAAGTAGACCAGGTGAACCGGAACCAATTTATAATAATTTTATAAAATCAGTAATTGAAAAGAAGAATTCTACTAAAAAGTAATTATATATTGTCAGAATCTAGTAAGATAAACAATTTACCATAATAACCTAAATTAAATTGTAATTGATTTCTAAATTCATTAACATAGCCTTTTTCTAATCTAATTTCAGAATTTAATTTAATTTTATCAATCATAGATCCCCATATGTTAACTGGAATAGAACCCGAATCATCTTGGACAGTTATTGTTGTGACTTTTTCGACATTACCGGATTTTAAAGATACGTCACGTGATTGTCCAATATACGTAACAACACCTCCAATGTTTACATTTTTCTGTTCGTTTTGAATGTCAGATATTCTCACAGCGTTTCTCGAACCAATTCTATTAGGTATTTATGAAATATGACAGTATTGGATAGTTCTGGATGGAAACAAGTTCCAATTATATTGCCTTGTTTTACGGCTACAATATCATCATTAAGTTTAGCAAGGATTTCTACATTAGATCCAACACTACGTATTCGAGGAGCGCGAATGAATACGCCCATAAAATTATCTAATCCAAACTTTGGAATAGGAAATTCAGATTGGAAGGATTCATGTTGTCGGCCAAATGCATTACGTTCAGTTTCTATATCAAGTGATCCAAGGAGTTTTTGTGATGTATTAGATGAATTTTGAACAATTTGGTTAGATAGAAAGATCAATCCTGCACAGGTACCTAAAACAGGCATACCTTGAGTAATCTTTTTTTTAATAGAAGAATGAAGATCCGCATTATTGGATAATTTACCAATAGATGTACTTTCACCACCAGGAATTATTAATCCATTAATCGAATCAATTTCTTCAGGATATTTTATTACACTGACAATACCGTCAATAGTAATTTCACGAAATGCAGATTCAACAGAAGTAATATGTTCTTCTACATCTCCTTGAACGCCAAGAATACCAATATTAACTTTTTTCATCATTCACCACGATCTTGCATTTTAAAGTCGAGATTATCTCCAAGGCCGGTCATAGATTTTTTTTCATCAATCATTTCTTGTGCTTCAGATACTATTTCGACTTTATCATGAAAAGTAGTTGCTAGTACAATAGCTGATGCTCTTTCCAAAGGATCAGAGGATTTGTAGATTCCTGAACCAACAAAGACTCCATCACATCCAAGTTTCATCATAAGTGCAGCGTCAGCAGGAGTTGTTATTCCACCTGCAGCAAAATTAACAACAGGTAATCGACCAAGACGACCTGTTTCAACAACTAATTCATAAGAAGCATTTAATTCTTTAGAGATTCGAAATAACTCTTGTTTATCATGTTGATTATAGAAGTAATTTATCTTAGCAATATCTTGATTGATTGCACGCATATGTCTAACAGCTTCAACTACATTTCCAGTACCAGGTTCACCTTTAGTCCGCATCATTGAAGCACCCTCTTCTATACGGCGTAAAGCTTGACCTAGATTCTTGGCACCGTCAACAAAAGGAGTAGTAAAATCCCATTTCCATATATGTGAAGATTCGTCAGCAGGAGTCAAAACTTCAGATTCATCAATCATATCAACACCAGAATTTTCTAGTATTACTGCTTCAGAGACATGACCAATTCGACATTTTGCCATAACAGGAATAGATACATTATTAACAACGTCTTTAATTATCTTCAGGCCTGCGGTACGAGCAACTCCACCAGATTGTCTTACTTCGATAGGTAATTTATCAAGAACCATAACTGCTACAGCTCCAGCTTCTTCAGCAATCTGAGCTTGATTTACATCAGTAACATCCATAATAACTCCATGTTTAAGCATGTGTGCAAAACCGCGTTTTAGTAATATTGTACCTGTTTTAGAATCAAAGTTATCAGAAATATTTTGAGATAAAGGATTTTGTGGTCCGACTAATGAGATCATTCTTATTCAATATTCATTATATATAGATAAGTAAAAAGTTTTTTTTATTATAGAACAAATGACTAACACAATCAATGAGTTATGAGAATTTATACAAGATTAAAGATGTTAGAACTTTTCTGGTTTTTCCCATGGTACATTCTTATCTCCAAAATGCCCAAATACACAATTTTTTGAGTATTCGGTAAAATTGAAGAGATCAAATTTTTGGATTATTCCAAGAGGAGTGAGATCTTGTGAGTTTTGAATTAAATTGGCAATAGATTGATTATCTCCATTAGAATCAAC
>CEVQ01140789.1_pt1 | contig 12365 bp, 5 predicted proteins | sample 356551 | NCBI WGS metagenome assembly CEVQ01 (sample SAMEA2623756, study PRJEB7988) | marine metagenome | biome: marine biome (ENVO:00000447); feature: mesopelagic zone (ENVO:00000213); material: "saline water (ENVO:00002010), including plankton (ENVO:xxxxxxxx)" | depth 250 m | reverse complement strand
AATTCGGCCACCACAAACCTGTGGGATTTGGTCAAATTGAACCTGTGCTGTGTCAAGTCCCGCTAGGGCGACGTATGAACCACCGTGCACACCTGCGAATGCTGCTGTGTCAACGTTCTCAAGCAATGGATGATATGCATCAACAACAACGAGGTCATCGTTTGTGACAGTGTTATTCCATTGATTCCGCATAGCGATATCCATTCCGAAAGGTAGTCTGTTTGGCTGGTAATCGTTGCGATATGGACCTAGGTGGATCTGCACTGTTCCACCATTGACCATGTAGGCCTCTAGGACTTCGGTAACCGAAAGGCCATCAGATTCTCGAGTAGCTGCGAGAGTTTCGTAGTATTCTCCGTATTCTACGTTGTAATCAGTTTGCCATGGGAGTAGAATCTTCTCGTAATGTGCCATCCAATTCTCTGTTGCATAACGCTCCCAGTCATCGACCAATAATTGAGTGTAGATCATTCCCATCTCTTCAAGGTCCTGCTTTACTCTCTGCAAGCGATTCTGGTCGGTTGGGTTTGATAGAATCACGACATCTACAGTGTCGAAGAACTCAATCTCGAAGAATCGGTCGTTACCGGATGGTTCGCCATCCTCGGTCAAGATTGCATAGAAGCTAATATTGTACTCATGTCCATCGTACCAGCCGTTGTATGGAGCGGTCCAGTTAGCAAAGTCACGGGCGTGTGGATCTAAGTCAAACGGCCCATTATCCGCGGGTTGTTCATAGACAGTTTGACCGGTCGTCATATCTACAATCTTCATCGAAACCTCGTACTCTCCGGCGATTACACCGTTTAGCAGAGGTACGGAGAATGAATGCTGAGAGACCGAGTCAAATGTATATACACACTTGTAGGTGATATCGGATACACAATCGAGTACGTTAGGTTGCATCAATGTGATGTCCGCGCTTGCGATACTGAAGATAATCTGAGTGTGATTATTTGCAGTAGTAATCTCAGTTTGGTTGAACCAAGATGTACCTTCAATCGTGTTGTTGAATAGCGTGGTGGCATCGATTCGGTAAATTCCCGATTGGAAATCATGCGTCGCCACCATTAACTCCTGGCGTTCGGATGCATCAAGTCCAGTTACATCGTTGATGTACTTTCCATCATTTTCGAAAGTGAACTCGTCGATGCGGATATTGTCTACACCCATTCCAGCAAGACCCGCATTACCGTTAACCCCGTCATCGTTCGATTGGAATCTCCAGGTCAAAGTTACCTCAGAACCTGAAAGATCGGTGCACTCAGTCCTCCAATCGAAGGTGTCATTGGATGTTTGGTTGAGCAGAGTGATGTGGGTCATGTCAATGATGACTGACTTAACTAAACTCTCAGAATCAAACCAAACTACAGACTCGTAGCGATCGGAGTGGTCTCCCATGTATTCGACCTCATCATACCGACCGTTGTTATCGAAATCCTCACAGGCGTCGAATGGTCTAATTCCGTTTTCGTTTAGATCTGTCCAGCTTCCCCAAACGGTTCCACGGAATATCTCCCCTCCCTTTGACCACTCAATTTCTAGGCCTGCAGCATCACGAATTGCTAGGATGTTACCATCGCTATCCGAAAGGAAATCTCCCTCTGCGAAGTAATCGAAAGAGAGGTAGGTGAAATCGGTTCCACCAGATGCGACTGGGAATGGGTCCAAAGTTAGTGTTTCATCCCAATTATCGCCATATCCGGTATCTGGATCTCCCAACCAATATGCAAAGGAGTTGAACACACCTCTACTCTGTGGGAGCATTGGGTGGTCGCCATTAGTGTCATCTAGGCGGCTACCATTTTCATTTCCATCGTCTTCCCAAATAGGTTCTAATCCAGAGAAATCTTCGATAGCAATTAGGTCGGGTTGAGCATTCTTAACTACCGTTTCCAATTGGAAATCAGTTACCGTGTTTCCAAAATTCTGAACTTTGATTTCTATGTCTCTGTCACCCGATGCATATCTCAAGCCGTTCTCAAGACTAATCCAAGGTTCCTCTGCAACACCAGGGTCGAAGAGATTTTTGACAGTAATTTGGAATTTTACTTCGTCATTTGTTGCGTCTGCATTGTCAAATCCGGTTGGATTGGTTAGAGACGTCTTGATGTAGTAGGTACGGTTGTCTATGAAGTCGGCGGTTAGCGACACTTCCTCAGTTGCACCAGCGGCAAAATCGGAGAAAGTAAGGGTCTGGCTAACAACTTCCTCGGTTCCGAACTGAACGTCGGTTTTGCGAATCGAAATATTGTCGAACGCAAATCCATCAAGCTCGGTTTCCTGAGATGAACCGTCAGGTCCAACGCTTCCCATCAATCCACTGCGGAAACGGAAGCGAATATCGATAACTTCACCCGCATAGCGAGTTAGATCAATCGCATCATCACCAGAAAAACTTACCCAAGGGAAGACGGTGTTTTGGTTGAAGTTTCCATTGTAAGTATTGTATTCAGGATCATAGCCTAAGGTATAAAGTCGGAAGAATCTCTCATTATCCCAACCTCCGGTAAAGAACACTTGTTCCCAACCATTTCCATCACTCCAAACCTCGATACTACAAGAGTCCTCATACAACCATCGCTCAACAACTGCGTATTGCTCAGCGAGATACAACTCAAAGAAAGCAGTGCTGCAAAATAGATCCAAATCGAGATATGCAGCATCAGAGCCAGTCAAATCAACATTCTCGATGATGAATGCTTCGTCCATATTGTTGTAATAACCCGACTGGTTATCCTCACCATTGTGGTCCATTCCAGCCCACATGTAGGTTGTTGGGTTGGTGTCAGCCTCGTACCAATCATCGGTCGCAGAACCGTTAGAATCGGTAGATGCATTCCATTCCTCGTGCCAAGATGATGCGCCGTCCCCGTACTCACCTGTGTAGGACTTCAATTGGATTGTGCAAGCAAGGCAATTGGTATTGTCGATGTTGCCTTCGAAGTCATTGGAATATACTAGGGTGTCAATTCCATCAATTACTTCCTTAACCTCTAGGTCGACATCAATTGAACCAGAAATTGGGTTTAGACCAGTGTTCTTTACTGTCAAATTGACGAATCTGGTACCCTCACCAATTCTAGCAGCTCCAGTCGCTGGGTCATATGCTGCGGGTGCAATTGTAACCTCGGTAATCCCCACATCCTCGTTATCGAGGCTAAGAACGGAAAGGAAATCTCCTGCTCCCGCCCATCCTTGAGTATCTAGCCACATAGCGCTATTTGCGAATCTGTAAGATCGGTCTCGCTGGCCTATGGCAATTTCGTAAGCGCTGTTATCTCCGCCAGCCAGTTGACCTGGAACAGCCATTGTTGGACGGCGACCCACATCGAAGGATAGTGAGGAAAGATACCCGGTACCGGTCGGATTAGAAAGTATGATTTCGACAGTATTGATCTCTCTTAGATTATCGACAAGTAGGTAGGTTTGGTTCTGAGAGGTTGAATCTTGCAGACGAGTTAGGGTAACTTCAGTTGGAACGAAGAAGTCCATATTCCCATCTCGGTTAACGTCGGCGATTGTTATTGATGCACCAAGGTAATCACCCAGCATCACATAATTCTGGGTGTTCCATGAAGAACCAGATCGGGTTGCATAGGATATATTTCCAGTAATTCCATCAACAGCCGCGATTAGGTCAATCTCTCCATCATCGTTAGTGTCAGAAATATCGATTCCATATAGAGGGTAGTTGTGCTCTGCATCCAGTTTGAAATTGTGGACACCGTTGGCTGTTGCATCTAGTGGATTTGGATATGTTCCGAGAGTACAATCGTATTCGAGTACAGTCATATTGTCATAGTGCCCTCGCGAGTATCCTACTCCTACGTTGTAAGGAGGTGTTCGAAGTAGCCAGATGTCCAGGTCTTCGCAATCACCCAAAGAACCACCAATACCTCCACCGAGTACATCCTCTCCCCAATGACCTAGCATCACGTTGGAGTATTGTCCGTTAGTCAATGGTACAGGTATGGTTTGTTGGTTGGTAATTTGTGCGGGATCAGGCCCTTTGAAGATCATCAGGTAGTTGTTAGTTGCAGTCGCATCGATGACATTCATGACGATGTCAGCATTTCCATCGTCATCGATATCTGCAACATCCATATCGGTTAGATATGGGTTGTTGACAGTTATTGGATTTGAGGGATTCCAGTTGTTGATTCTCTCATTACAGTCCCCCCAAAGAACGGTTAGGTTGCCTGGAACGTGTGGCCCTCCAACGAATCGGATATTCTGTTGATAATACACAACATCGTTGACGTCGTCCCCGTTGACGTCAGCGACGTAGACTCTTGTTCCATCCGCTGTATCCCTGAATCCAGCGCGGTGTGAGTCATTGTTGGAGATGAAGACGTCCTGCCGATCTCCGAAGCCCCCCATTCCATCGTTGTAGAGGGCGGTGATGAAGTGACCCATGGAACTGGCTGAAACGATATCATTGTCGTTATCGCAGTCAATATCACCTATGGTAATGAATGCAGGATCTCTTTGGACTGCATATTGTGTAATATGCGATGCTGAGGTGGATGGAACCAGCGATAACATCGGTGAACTTAGCATCAACAATACCAAGAAAATCGCAATTCGACCCCCTTTGGTTTGGTTTCGGGCGTTCTTTGACGGGGGCATCATGACTTCGCGGAATTTCGCTTCTCTCTTATGCCTTCGCCCGTTATGTATTCAGCAACTCCGTAGGAGTTGGAGAAAAATTCAACGAAATCAGCTGGCTTCCAGCCAACTAGGATTAGGTGCATATTGAGTTTCGGCGCCACCGTGGATACGCTCTAGTTTTCCGAGCAACCAAAGCCTATCTAGGAACATTTGTAACTCTACTCCAGAGCGGTTTATTCGCTCTCCCAATAGGCTCTCAATAGAGCCAACCGAAAGCGAGGTATGGCCGTGTTCACGGACAACCAAGGTCATAACAAGTTGAATCCAAGACTCAGCCATTGGATCACCGGAGATATTGTCTGACAATGGCTCTGGATTTTCCTCTAATTCTTCCAGAAATAAACTGATTTCTGCTAGGTTTGGTTCGCTTCGTTCTGGGACTCCTAATTCAGCGATACCAGCGTCGATATCGAGGTCACCGATTACCCTCACTATGGAAGGCAAGCGGCTTGGATCTGGAGGAGGACCCGGTAATTCTCTTGTAGCCTTAGATTCTGTCGCTCCTTCAGAAGATTCGGAGCTTGAATCGATAACCGATTGGGTGTATCCAATATCGCCTTCAAGGCCTATTCGCTCACGGTATAGGTTGACCCAAGAAGGAGGTCCTTGGATTACAACTTCCACATCATGCTCATTTGATCGGAAGGAGAAGCGGATGTTTTCCTCGTCGGCCATGTAATCACCGGTTGGGTAGTTAGATTTCAATTCAAGCCTTTGCCAGATTACGCAATACGGTCTGAAGGATGCCTCCATTTCGGTAGTAATCTACCTCGACTGGAGTGTCCAATCTGACGACTGCATCGAACTGAATTACCTCGCCACTTTCCTTTGTTGCGGTGACCGTTATTGAGGAAAGTGGCACCAAATCGGCACTGGCTGGAATATCGAAAGTTTCAGTCCCGTCCAGTCCCAATGAATCTGCATCTTCACCTTCAGGGAATGTCAGCGCCAATACACCCATTCCGACGAGATTTGATCGATGGATACGCTCGAATGAAGTTGCAATCACCGCCTTGATTCCCAGAAGCAGTGTGCCCTTGGCGGCCCAATCTCTGCTACTGCCCGTACCGTACTCAGTCCCGGCTAAAACCACTAGAGGAGTCCCTTCGGCTTGGTATCTCATACTGGCATCGAATACTGAGACTACTTCGTTGGTTGGGAAATGAGTGGTGAAACCTCCTTCTGTTCCGGAGGCAATTTGGTTACGGATTCGAACATTGGCAAAGGTGCCGCGCATCATAACTTCGTGATTGCCTCGGCGGCTACCAAAGGAGTTGAAATCACGAGGTTCAACCCCTTTTGAGATTAGGTATTGACCGGCTGGGCCGTGATGGGGAAATGCCCCAGCCGGACTGATGTGATCTGTAGTGACAGAATCCCCAAGTTTCAGCAGAACCTTTGCCCCGTGAATCGGTTCGATTGGAGTCGGTTGAGGCTGGATTCCTTCAAAGAAAGAAGGTAGTCGGACATAGGTTGAATCATCCGCCCAAGGATATTGTGCGGATTGTGAAGTGCTAATCGCATCCCATCGCGGCTCTTGCAGGACATCTGCGTAGCGCTTTCTGAACATTTCTGGGTCGATTGAAGACGCGATAGTTTGCTTTATTTCTTCATCGCTTGGCCAGATGTCGGCCAACATGACAGGGCCGTCTTGGCCATGACCTATTGGATCGGTCTCAAAATTAATTCCGAGAGTTCCCGCAATCGCATAAGCAACTACCAAAGGAGGGCTTGCTAGATAGTTCGCCTTGACCTTCTGGTGAATACGGCCTTCGAAATTTCGATTTCCAGATAGCACACTTCCAACAATCAGGTCAGCTTCATCGATTGCAGCATCTATGTCCGCATCAAGAGGACCGGAGTTGCCGATACATGTTGTGCATCCGTATCCCACAACGCTGAATCCCAAAGCATCGAGGTCCACGGTAAGTCCTGCGGCGTCAAAATACTCTGTAACAACCCTAGAACCGGGGGCTAAACTTGGTTTGACGCTAGGCGCGATTGACAGGCCGGCCTGTCTGGCTTTGCGAGCAAGTAGGCCGGCTGCAATCATAACACTGGGATTACTAGTGTTTGTACAACTGGTAATTGCGGCGATGACGATATCACCGTGCTTTAGGTCGATGCCTCTCGAACCAACTTCTGCTGAGGCATCGTTTCTACTTGCATCAATGCCGTGACCGCTATGGCCAACGGGAGCATTGAGGCTAGCTATCCAATGCTCCTTCATCGCAGACAAATCGACCCTGTCCTGAGGGCGCTTTGGTCCGGCGAGGGCGGGTTCGACTGTCGAAAGATCGAGGGAGAGTGAACTTGTGAAAGCAGGTGTGGGGGTTTGCGAAGTGTGGAACATTCCTTGGGCCGATAGATAGCGTTTGACATCCTCTATATGGGACTCTTCTCTACCTGAGAGTCGCATGTAATCCAAAGTAGTTTCATCGACTGGGAAGAAGCCACATGTAGCGCCATATTCAGGAGCCATATTGGCGATTGTCGCTCTGTCTGGAAGACTTAGATTAGCAAGCCCTGAACCATGGAACTCGACGAACTTTCCAACTACACCATGCTCCCTCAACATCTGAACGATTCTTAGTGTCATGTCTGTGGCGGTTACTCCGGGTCTCAAAGAGCCCGTCAACTCGAAGCCACAAACCTCTGGCAGTAGCATGTAAATCGGCTGACCAAGCATTACTGCCTCTGCCTCAATTCCTCCGACGCCCCAACCTAAAACGCCTAGGCCATTGATCATCGTAGTGTGGCTATCTGTACCGACAAGGGTGTCCGGTAACCATACGCCCTCATCTTCCCTTGCAACACTGGCAATCCATTCAAGATTTACTTGATGGACAATTCCTCGCCCAGGCGGGACTGCTCGGAAATTATCCAAACTTTGCTGACCCCACTTGAGGAATTGATATCGTTCCATATTACGTTGGTATTCAATCTCCAAATTACGCTCTCTAGCATCGGGGAAGAGGCCCGAAACATCAACCTGAACCGAGTGGTCGATTACCAAATCGACTGGAACCTGTGGATTAACTCGATTAGGGTCTCCGCCTAACTCAACCATCGCATCTCTTAGGGCTGCGATATCAACAACCGCAGGAACTCCTGTGAAATCCTGTAAAATTACTCGACTTGGTGAGAATGGTATCTCTTCTGGGGTCATTGTTGGAGTCCAAGATGCGATGCGCTCGACATCTTTGCGAGAGACAAGAAATCCATCGCACTTTCGGAGTGCTGCTTCCAACAATAATCGAATGGTGAAAGGTAGAGAATTGAGGTCGCAAAGACCCAATTCTTGCAGATGGGAAAGCGCGTGATAGTCGGCCTCGGAGCCGTCAGATTTGATGAATGAACGAATTGAATCAAAGCCGTCTCCGTCGCCCATTTCAATGCCCCTCGATTTATTGGGCTAGTGAACCCTCCATGAATGTGACTATCATTACAGTCTAGCAAGTGGCTGGTGGCTGCTCAAGGTTCAACTTCTGTAAGCCTGTATTAGACGGACATCATCGACCGGTTTGTCGTTATTACCTGTTTCGACCTCGCTTATCGCATCTACATGATCCATGCCTGAAATCACCATTCCGTATACAGTGTGACATGAACTAGAACTGCAATCCTTACCCGGTTCGTAGTCCAACCAAGTTGGATTAGAATCACTAGGTACAATGTAGAATTGGCTTCCATCAGTGTTCAATCCTGCGTGAGCAGCTGCAAGAGCACCGGGCTCGTGCTTTAGGGAAGATTGCTCATGCTCCCCTGGAAGCGACCAATCTTGTAAATTGCAAGTTTCCTGAGTATAAGCAGTGCCGTTTGGGGCCTTTGTTTGTCCGTTACAGTATCCATACCATTTGCCAGCATAGCCGCCGGCGCCGTTTAGAGCCTCAATATCTCCGCCTTGAATCATGAATCCACCAATAATTCGATGGAAGGTGGTGAGGTCATACATTCCATTGTCGACCAAATAGAGGAAATTCTCTACGTGCTTGGGTGCTTCTGAGGCGTATAATTCGATGACAATTTCTCCCTCAACGCGGGTGTTAGGATCATCAGGGTGAATGTATGATACTAATAGGGTAACTTCGGTATTTTCTGCTTGCTGCTCTAATCCCTCGCCTACAAATTTGAAGGCCACCAAGAAGACCACGATTGCAACAAATGCGGCAGCAAGTCCTACTGGCGTAGGGTTGCCATCATCGAACATTTGCCAGCCTTTACCAAGCGAAATTGCTTGCTCATCCATCATTGATGCCAACTTATTCTGAGCACGGCGAACATCTTTGTTCGATGGTTCCAATTTCGAGGCGCGCTGGTAACTATTGTAGGCATCCTGCCAATGTACCCTACGATTTGCCATATCGATGTCGCCTTTGGCAATCTTTGCCTCGGCCGCTAAGGAAATCACTTGCACCTTGTGCGAATTACTCTCGGCACCGTCCCATGCCTCAGTTCTAAGGAGTTCTAAAGCATCATCTATGTCACCTGAATCAATCATCGATTGAGCCCGAGATAGGACTGCCTTCAGGGCACTCGGCATAGGGGGCATGGGGCGGCCGACCACACACCCCTTGAAAACCGCAACGGATGGAAATTCAAACGGGTTGGGAGTGATTATGACCGCTTGTTCCCTATCTTGCTAAGGAATTACGGAACGGGAACGGCTAATACCGAACTTAACACGGGGCACGCTGCGCAAGCATACCGCAGGTGCACCCAGACCCCCCCGGAGACCCCGATGAGGATGGCAAAAACCGTCAACGATTTCACAATCAATATCGCCACAGCAAATGGAACAGGGTCGCAGTCTGCGAACCTGATTCTTCTCCACTCAATGTTCGAGATGGGGGTTCCAGTAAGTGGAAAGAATCTATTCCCTAGCAACATCTCTGGCTTGCCGACATGGTTTATCATCAGAGCCAGCGATGAAGGTTATCAAGCCCCTGGCGATACCACCCACGTTCAAGTTGTAATGAACAAGGACACTTGGCTAGCAGATGTCGAGAAGGCTGAGGCTGGTACAATTATCATTCACAACATGGATGTCAAACTACCAGTTGAGCGAGACGATTGTGTTGTCCTTGGAATGCCGATGACCAAGATGGCTCGTTCGATTAATCCTAGGCTTGCGAGAATGATTGCTAACATGTATTACGTCGGAGCACTAGCTGAAACTCTTGGAATCGACCAAAACGCGATTAACTCCGCGGTCGCTCAACAATTCAAGGGCAAGGACAAAGCAATCGAGTTGAACCTTCAGGCAATTTCTGAGGGTCGTGAATATGCTAGAGAAAATTGGGATTGCGATATCGGCTACGCCATCGAGGCACGAGATAAAGATCCAAACACATTCCTAATCGAAGGGAACGAAGCCGCGGCTCTAGGGTGTATTTTCGGCGGTATAAATATGCTATCTTGGTATCCAATTACTCCTTCTTCTTCCCTAGCAGAAGCCCTCATCGCTTGGCTCCCAAAACTTCGTCAAGCTGACGACGGAGGTGCTACATGCGCGGTCATCCAAGCCGAAGATGAACTTGCAGCGGCTGGAATGGTTGTTGGAGCCGGATGGGCTGGTGGACGAGGAATGACCTGCACCAGCGGGCCCGGAATCTCACTGATGTCCGAATTCATTGGTTTGGCTTACTTCGCGGAAGTACCAGGAGTAATTTGGGACATCAACCGTGTAGGCCCTTCAACCGGTCTACCAACTAGAACTCAGCAAGGAGACCTGAATCTTCTCTATGAAGCCAGCCATGGCGATACCCAGCACATCGTTCTGATTCCAGGAACTGTCGATGAGTGCTTCGAATTTGGCTGGCGTGCTTTCGATGTGGCTGAACAATTCCAAACCCTTGTCTTCGGATTCTCTGACCTAGATTTGGGTATGAATCGATGGGCCACTGCCGGATTCGAATATCCTGACCAGAAATTGGACAGAGGAAAGGTCATCCGAACTCAAGAACAACTCGATGCCATTGAAAATTTCGGACGCTACCGAGATGTCGATGGAGATGGAATCCCATACCGAACTTTACCCGGTAGTGGATTAGAACCGATTCTATACAGAGGAACAGGACACGATGAAGATGGAATATACTCCGAAGACCCTGGGATATACGCTGCAACCGTGGCTCGCTTGAAGCGAAAGATAGAGGGTGCTCGCGACCTACTTCCAGCTCCGATACTCCGTGAAGAAAACGATAAGCAGGTTGGAATAATCTACTACGGATCAGTTGAGAATACGATTACTGAGATTGATGATATTCTTGAATCTACCACCGGACTGAAGGTTAGTACATGTAGAGTTAGAGCACTTCCATATCATTCGGAAGTAGAACGCTTCGTAGCAGAGTACGACAAGGTAATCGTATTGGAAATTAACAGAGATGGTCAACTTTACGGAATCCTCCGCAAGGAGTTACCAGTTGAGCACCTTAGCAAATTGCATTCTGTCGCCTTCAGTGATGGAATACCTCCGCGCGCACGCGTGTACGCTGAGATGATATTGAAGACCTTGACTAGCGATACAACAGAGGTGATTGCATGAGCATGAGACAGATTCAACTCAATGTAATCGATCTACCAAAGGCAGACTACACTGGAGGACCATCCTCTCTTTGTCCAGGATGTGGGCACGACCAAATTTCCAACGTTATCATTCAGGCTGCTTGGGAAAACGGAATTGCACCCGAAACAATTGCCAAGATGTCAGGTATTGGATGTTCTTCCAAGACTCCGGCCTACTTCCTAGGCAAGTCGCATGGATTCAACACTGTACACGGAAGGATGCCCTCGGTTACCACGGGAGCAAACATGGTCAACAAGGACCTGGCCTTTCTTGGTGTATCCGGTGATGGAGACACCGCTTCGATTGGAATCGGCCAATTCGTCCACGCCATCCGACGTAATCTGAATATGGTTTACATCATCGAAAACAATGGTGTTTACGGATTGACTAAAGGACAGTATTCGGCAACCGTTGAGAGAGGTTCGAAGAAAAAGAAGGGAGAGGTTAATGAGAATCCACCAATCGATCTCTGCAAGATGGCTATCAATCTCGGATGTGGTTTTGTAGCTAGGTCTTTCTCCGGCTCGAAGAAGCAGCTAACCGCACTACTGCGAGCCGCTTTATCACATAGAGGTATGGCGGTAATCGATGTCATTTCACCTTGCGTAACTTTCGCAAATAATGACGAATCCTACCGTTCTTACAATTATGTTAAGACAAATGAAGAGGAATTGCACGCTGTAGATTACATCCCCCACTTTACACCGATTGAAGAGGTTGAAATTCCAGAAGGAGAATTCGACGACATCGAACTATTCGATGGTTCAACACTCCGGTTGGAAACGCTTGGCGGAGATCATGACCCAAGCGATGCTGTTGCCGCATTGGCTGCAGTACATGACGCTGAGCAGAATGACAAGCACGTGACTGGGCTTCTCTACTACGACTCGAAGATGAAGACTGCAGACGAGGCATTAGGATTGACTGAGACTCCACTGGTTGACCTACCTGAGGAGCAACTCAGGCCGAGTAAGGTTGCCCTAGATGAACTCAACCAATCCTTTAGAACATGAGCTTTGGACTCGATTATCTATCCAGTGGTTTTGTTGAAATATGCGACACGACTCGGCAAATCGCTAGTCCCTTAGTGTAGCGGTCCATCATATGGCACTCTGGATGC
>CEVQ01025178.1_pt1 | contig 12372 bp, 15 predicted proteins | sample 356551 | NCBI WGS metagenome assembly CEVQ01 (sample SAMEA2623756, study PRJEB7988) | marine metagenome | biome: marine biome (ENVO:00000447); feature: mesopelagic zone (ENVO:00000213); material: "saline water (ENVO:00002010), including plankton (ENVO:xxxxxxxx)" | depth 250 m | reverse complement strand
TCCTCAACCTTCGCTTTTGTCTTGTCTACATCCAATGTCATCTCTTCTGGATCAAAGGCAAAGAACTCAATATCAAGACCATGAACCAAACCAGCCGTTCCAGAGTGCTCTTTTTTACCATGGGAAATATGGCCGCCAGCTGGAATTGAAGACGCAATCATCACATCTCCGGGATTTGAAAAAGCGGAGTAAATTGCAAGATTGGCGACAACACCAGAAACAGCCCTGACGTCTGCAAATTCGGCATTAAACAGCTTTTGGGCCAGATCCATACACTGGGTTTCAACCTCGTCGATGTATGTACAGCCGGCATAAACTCGCTCACCCGGCCATCCCTCGGCATATCTATTTCCAAAGTCGGACATGACAGCCTCACGGACAGCTGGGCTCGGAATATTCTCACTGGCTATCAGGGGAATCGAGTTTTCGAACCATTTATGGTGTGTTTCAAGACTGGAAAACACCTTTTCATAGGAATCTTTAGCAGAATCAGTCATGTCAATCAGACTAGTTTTCCTAATTTAAGACCAGCGATCTTTTTTTCAAATTTGACTGGAACCAAAAACTAAGGTATAAATTTAGAAAATCGAATTTTTTTGTTAGATGGCAGCACAAGCAACAAAAGCAAACATGCCAGTCGTTTTACTGAAAGATGGCGCCGAGCAATCAAAGGGAAGAGAAGCTCAAAAAAACAACATTGCCGCGGCAAAGATAATTGCTGAAATAGTTCGTTCCAGCCTAGGCCCAAGAGGAATGGATAAGATGTTAGTTGACTCTCTGGGAGACGTAACAATCACAAATGACGGTGCGACCATTCTAAAAGAAATTGACGTTCAGCACCCAGCAGCAAAAATGCTAGTTGAAATCTCAAAAACAACAGACAACGAGGTTGGTGACGGCACCACATCTGCAGTGGTTCTTGCAGGCGCTTTATTGGAGCATGCAGAATCACTAATCACACAAGACGTTCATCCAACAATAATCGTAGACGGTTATAGAAAGGCTGGCAAAAAAGCAAGGCAATTTCTCAACGACATTGCAGAGAAAATTCCCGCGAACGACAAACCATCACTTCTTAAAATTGCAAAGACCTCGATGCAGACAAAGCTTGTGAGAAAAGATTCAGACAAGCTATCAGAAATGGTTGTAAAGGCGGTCTTGGCTGTTGCAGAAAAAAATAATGAAAAATTTACAGTTGACATTGACGATATTAAAGTTGAAAAGAAATCAGGCGGATCAATTAGCGATTCCACCATAATTCAAGGAATTGTTTTGGATAAAGAGGTAGTTCACTCTGGAATGCCAAAAAAAGTAGACGGCGGAAAGCTTGCACTTTTGAATACCGCACTTGAAATTAACAAGACAGAGACTGACGCAAAAATCAACATCTCAAACCCACAACAAATGAAGTCATTCTTGGACGAGGAAAACAAGATGCTAAAAACAATGGTTGACAAGGTTATTGGCTCTGGCGCCACTGTAGTTTTGTGCCAAAAGGGCATTGATGATATGGCACAGCATTATTTGGCAAAGGCAGGAATTTTGGCTGTTCGACGTGTAAAAGAAAGCGATATGGCAAAACTGGCAAAAGCCACAGGCGCAAGAATTGTCACAAACTTGGATGATTTATTTGAAAAAGACTTGGGCTCAGCAGAGTCAATTCAAGAAAAGAAAGTTGAAGAGGACAAATGGGTCTTTGTAGAGGGATGCAAGCATCCAAAATCAGTCACATTACTCTTACGTGCTGGCTCACAAAGGGTTGTTGACGAAGTAGAAAGATCAGTCCATGACTCATTAATGGTTGTAAGTGATGTAATGGAATTACCATCAATTGTAGCTGGCGGAGGCTCACCCGAAACCTTTGCTGCAACAAAGATAAGAAACTGGGCCAAGTCACTTGAAGGCCGTGAGCAGCTTGCAGCCGAAAAATTCGCGGAAGCATTAGAATCAATCCCATTGGCATTAGCAGAAAATGCCGGCATGGATCCAATTGACACCTTGACCAATTTACGTTCCAAGCAAATCAAGGGCGAAAAATGGACAGGCATTGATGTCATGAAAGCCAAAGTTGGCAATATGAAATCAAGCGATATTATAGAACCACTAGCGGTAAAGCAGCAGATTGTCTCCGCGGCATCTGAAGCAGCATGCATGATTCTTAGAATTGACGACGTAATTGCAACCGCAAAATCTGCAGGCCCACCACCAGGAGCCGAAGGTGGAATGCCTGGAGGCATGCCACCGGGAATGGGAGGAATGCCTGGAATGGGCGGCATGCCAGATATGGGCGGCATGATGTAGGTATACACTAAGTTTAAACAAAATTATTTTTTTAGTGATATAGGTTGGCACGATTTAACAAGAGAATTTTAAGGAAACTAGGCAAAGATGCCAAGGAATTCAAAATTGCACAAGATGAAAAATTAGCTACAATTACAGAAGAAAGGAAGGAAAGCATAGAAGAAGAACCAAAAGACACTACAACAAAAGAATCCCCGATTAAATCTTGGGTTACATCAGGAACAAAATACGCTTATGTCATAGTAGCTGCATCCCTTATGGCGGGAATTTTTACACCATGGACGATTGGTGTAGAATCAGGCTTGGTGTTACAGGGTATTTTGATATTATTATTAGGACTTGCCGGAGGAGTTTTAATTTTCAAAGCAATAAAGCGCCAAAACCCCTCTAAAATTATGAGTTTTGTAGGACTAGGATTAATGATTACTTCACTAATCTTGGTTTATCAAATATCTGGACGCCCACTGCTGTAAAATCTAGACATCAAAATAGAGATAAAACTCGTGTGGGTGTGGTCTTATTGAAATCTCACGCTGATCTCTTCTTTCCAATTCTATAACGCTATCCAAAACTTCGTTAGAGATAATTGGTGTTAGGAACTTTCTATCACTTTCCAACTCATCCAACGCCCTTCCTAGATTTGCTGGAAGCGTATCAATTCCACGTTTTTTTCTTTCACTTCTAGACATTTTGTATATATCCTCTTGAACAGGGTCACCAGGCTCTATCTTCTTTTTAACTCCATCTAGACCAGCCGCTAACACGGCAGAGAAAACAAGATATGGATTTGATGCTGGATCAGGTACGCGATATTCCATTCTTTTCATAAATGCATATTTTTCACCCTTAAAATGGGCTGGAATTCTGATTGTTGCAGACCTATTACTCGAACTCCATGCAATGTAAACCGGAGCCTCATAGCCGGGGACCAACCTATGATAGGAGTTTGTAGTAGGATTTGTGATTGCTGTTAGTGCTTTTGAGTGTTCCATTACACCACCACAGAAATATCGACCAACCTGGCTAAGCTCCAAGTCCTCATCCTTATCAAAAAATGTGTTTTCATCGTTTTTCCAAAGACTGACGTTTGTATGCATACCAGAACCCGAATCCATCGAAATTGGTTTTGGCATCATAGTAGCAACCTTTCCAAATTTCTGAGCAACATTTCTTACAACATATTTGTAAGACTGTGCACCGTCAGCAGCATTTGTCATAAAGTCATACTTGATATCAATTTCACACTGACCTGCTGTTGCAACTTCATGATGATGGTTATCACATAGAATTCCAAAACTGTCATTCAGAATATCTACACATTCATTTCTAAATGGTGTCAGTGTGTCAGATGGTGTACTTGGATAGTAACCCTCCTGTAGTCCCATTGGGTATCCAGTTCCCTCTGTGCTCCAAGGGGATTCAACTGATTCAATTGAATATGATTGACCCTTGTAAGGCGTTAGAACATCCCAATGTACTTTATCAAAAACAAAAAATTCAACTTCTGGCCCCCACGTACTATAATCAAATCCTTGTGAGCCCACATATTTTTCCGCCTTCTGGCAAATTCCTCTAGGATCACTTTCAAGCCTGCCTCTACCACCACCCCAATAAACATCACAAAGTAATCTAGCAGTTTTCTTATCCTCAATCCATGGAATTACTGCAAATGTGCTTGGGTCTGGTTTTAAAATCAAATCCGAGTCATGGATATCGGTGAAACCAACAATCGAAGATCCGTCGAGTTTTGGGAGTCCATCTTCCATCTGATCACGGGTAAATGTATCTGCGGAGATTGTAGTGTGATGGAATCTACCAGGCAAACTAGTAAATTGAAGATCTATGAATTTAATCTCTTCATGTTTTATGCGTGAAAAAACCTCGTCTGATGAATATTTTATGTGAGTGGGTTTTCCACCAATTACTTTATAGGGCAATCTTAGTCATTCTTGAAAGAATTAAACGTGCCATTTAAGATTAACTAGAGTATAAAATGTCTTCAAATGAATTACCGGATCTAAATTTGGTTTATACACTAACCCTAAAAGAAATTCAGAATAATGATATTCAACACCTAGACCCCGATTTTTACAAGACACTTTCACTTTTTCTTGGAAAATTAAAGGCTGAAGAATATGATGGGGCAGAAACAAAAATCAAAAACACGCTGGTGAATTTAATATCCACACTAACCACTCTTCTAATTAACGTAAGATTAGAAAAAATTTCAAATGATAAAAATTCTAATAGAAAATACTTTCTTGACGCTGAAAAATTTATTGTTGATTCCAAACAAGAGATGACTGAGAGAAAAGATCTGATCATTCAAAGCATATCAAACGGAAAATCAAAACTATTAGAATCAATTACAACTGATTACAAAACCAAACCAACAATTATTAGATTTTTGAAAGAGACAGAACAGATTTTATGCGTAGATTCTGAAAAATATGGGCCATTTAAACCAGAAGATGTTGCTACACTACCTAACGAAGATGCACAACAGCTAATTTCTAAAAACGCCGCAACAAAAATTCGTATAGAAGAATAATCAAAATGTCTCATCCAGGATCAGTAGATATTATAGATTTTATTTTATTAACAATTTATCCTGTTGGTGCATTATTTATTATAGAAATAATCAGCAGAACCGCGAATAGGAAAAAACAAATAATTCCATCTTGGATTAAACTCTCCGTACAAGGAATCACCATGATAGGGTTTGCTTTTGCGTATACTATTTTCATTTCTTTAATTACTACCAGCTCTGACGAACATATTTTTGCGGAGCCACATTGGTTGTCAGCATTTGTTTTGATAGCACTGTCTGTAACATTATTCTATCAGGCGCATCGTTCTAAGCAAGATCCAACAAAATCAGACTATTAGAATTATTTGAACTTCCGAAAAAATTTTTTCAATCCAGACGAATTTGGCCCACCATCTCTTATTACCCCACGCTGACCAAATTTTTTTGCTCTGATCTGTGTTAATTTAACACACCTGTGATCTTCTGGAAGTCGATGTTCTGCACAAAAGGGATCTTTACAGTAATTACATTCAAAAGGAATGTCAACCATATCGCCGCAATATGCACATTTTTCGGGTATCATATACAACTAGTAGAAATTTTAATTTAATAAATTTACAAACTAACGCATTAATTTGTTCAAGAAACATATTTACGCATAGAAATTTGTACAAAAATCGATTTTGATTAAAGACAAAGTAATAGTTATCACAGGAGCAAGTAGCGGGATTGGGAACTCTACTGCAAAAGTTTTGGCATCTAAAGGCGCAAAATTAGCAGTAGGCGCAAGGCGAACTGATAGACTAGAGAAATTACAGGAAGAAATTACCAAGCAGGGCGGCGAAATCATAATTTCAAAACTTGATGTTACTCAAAAGGCAGACTGTGACTCGTTAGTTAATCAGGCTATTGAAAAATGGGGTAAAGTTGACGTTTTAATTAATAATGCAGGACTGATGCCTCTTAGTTTTGTTAAAAACCTGAAGGTTGAAGAATGGGAACGTATGGTCGATGTAAATTTTAAAGGTGTCTTGTTTTGTACGGCCGCAGTCCTACCAAACATGCTCGATAACGGCACTGGTCATATCATTAACATTTCATCAGTTGCAGGAAGAATTGTATTTCCGGCTGGAAGTGTTTATTGCGCTACTAAGCATGCAGTAACTGCATTTTCTGAAGGTCTACGGCAAGAGCTTAGTCCGAGAAAGAACATTAGAGTAACAAGCATTGAACCAGGAGTTGTTGAGACAGAACTAAATCAAACAATTACTGATGAATCACTTACAAAATTTTTGGAAAACACAAAAAACATGGAAGGTCTAAAGGCTGAAGATATTTCAAACGCAATTGTTTTTGCAATAGATGCACCAAACCATGTTAATGTAAATGAAATCCTTGTAAGACCAACAATGCAAGACAGATAATAGATAATCCCACGGTTTAATTATTTCAGATGGTGTTACATATCCAAGGGATCGTGGTCTAGCTTGGTATGATTCCAGTCTGGGGGGCTGGAGGTCGCAGGTTCAAATCCTGCCGGTCCCATTCATAATTTTAATCCAACAAGTAAATTATCAAAACTTTCTATTGTCCTTAATTTTTTATAGTTCCTTACCAACCTGATAATTTTGTCTCTTCTTGGAACTTGGATTTTTTTTCGAACGGTTTTAGCCAGCGCAGTTCCAATAAGAATTGCTTGAGTTGCAGATGTAACATTAGATGTTTTTCGTTTACTACTAGAACTTTCAAAATCAATAATTTTGGCGCTTCTATTTGTAACCAGAACATGTTTATCTAACACACTTAGTTCACCATGATCTAGACCTGCTTGATCAAGCAAAAAACAGTCTGTTAGAACTTTTTTAATTACAAATCTTAATCTCTTTGGATTAATTTTACTTGAATTATTAACCCAATCAATTATTTTTTCACCCTTAATGAACTCCATTATAATGAAATTTTTTGAAGAGCGAATTAATTGTGGACCAACATTTGTTTTGTTTGCAATTTGAAGTAATTTGGCCTCATCATCCATTTTTTTCCTTGGAGAATCAGTGCGCCTAATTTTTAATGCAAAAACATTGCTTTTGATTTTGATTAAAACCACAATTCCAACATATCCTTTACCAACAACATTCAACCCTTCAATCTCAATTGGGCCAGTAAACGCCACAGACGTTACTCCCAATTTTGTTAATTCGGAAAGTCTTGCATTAATATTTCGTTGAGTTGATTTTGGAAAACCGAGAATTTTTGAATAGGGTCTTTCTCCAAACTTCTTAATTGGAAGAAAATATTGCGGCATTGGTTGAAGTTAGTTCTGAGATAGCTGCTTTAATTGATTTGTTAGTGATTTTATCGCCTACTGAGACGGCAAAATGTTTTTTGAAATCGTTCTGAAGCCCCCTAGGAATACCGAATTTTGTCAGATTCTGCTTTAACATGGTGTTCAAAAACATTTTAGCATCATTATAATTTCGCTTTTGCACAGATTGGATTTTTCCGTTCTTGTCAACCCACATCAGTCTGGATTTTTTTACATTGACTTGAATGAATTTATTTGAAAATCCCTCTTCAAAAAATTCTGGACCGATTTTTGTCTGGTTCTTGTTTATCAGAATGTCTTCTAATAGAATCAATATGGCTGCCTTGTTATCATCATAGATTATTGCATTGTTTCTTAAAACTCGAAATCCTTCTTGTGTTAATTGTGATTCAAACGAGTTAGCAGCACGTTTTATTTGCCCAAAAATAATATCTTCACTCCTTTTTTTGTATGAGAAATTAACCACAACTGTATTTTTTACAATCTCTTTTTCTTTCTTCGATTTCATTTTTTTATTTCTAAAAAAAGACAGTGATGGCTTTTTTAGATATTTTCTTGATAATAAAACAAATCTTGCAACATTCTCCATTGAGATTGCGGCACCTAGGTTACGATTGCTATCAATAGGATCGATAATTATTATTGCGCTGTCAAATTTTCTTGAAGATTCACCTATTCTAGTATTTTTATTAACCTTAGAGATTTCTTTCATTACATTAGAGAAGCTTCCAAAATAATAAACTAAAACTTCAGTTACATACCCACTGAATCCTTGATTTGCAATTTCTGCACCATAAACTCCATTAGATTTCATCATACATTTTAACAAACTAATATCATTTTTCATCTGGCCAGTCAACTTCTCACTCATAAACTCTGTGTGGAATGTAGATCTATCTGCAGCACTTTTCCACTCTCCTTTTTTTACATCATAACATGGAACGACATTAACTAATGTCCCATCTATCACCGCTTCAACAAACGGATGTTCTGAATATCTTACATATGGATTATATTTTTTTAATGCATTAAACCCAATTTTTTTCCCTAGCTCAGAAAATTTTTTTTCTGATGTTGATTTCTTTAATTTAACAAAGATATCAACGTCAATTTTTTCTGGCGTCCATGTTCCTTTTGCATATGAACCACCAAATTGAACTGATACAACCTCCTTATGGTTAGAACATTCTTTATTTACTAACTTGAATGCCTCATTTGCATTTTTGTTAACCTTAGAAACTTGATTGCTTGATGGCAAGGCAATTTTCTTTGCTGATTCGATGATACTAGTCATTGTTTTGCATAAACCTCTCCCAAATTAGTATATTCAGGTCCATTTTTACTTAATTCGCTTTTTTTGAAAACAATCCTAGACACCATCTGTTTCCCGAATTCAACATCCTTGAATTTTAATAATTCGTTTGAAATATCCCCAATTCTAGTTTTTACTCTAAAAATTGTTAAATGAGGCTTGAATGATTTATCGTTTTTTAAACCGATTCTGCCTAAGGTTAGGTTAACATCTTTTGATAGTTGCAAGATCTTCTGTCCGCCATCATAGTCTACACCTAACCAAATAACTCTTGGGTTTTTTGAATTAGGAAATGCACCACAACTCAAAACTTTCAAATCAAATTTTGAAAAATTTAGTGTCGCCAAGGCATTTTTTACTTGAGAAGCCTTTTCATCGCTAATTTCTCCAATAAATTGTAGCGTAAAGTGAACTTGATCAATTCTTACTGGTTTTGCTTTAAACTGAAGAGATTTCTGCACTGATTCAATTTTTTGAAGAACATCTTTATTGTCAATCTCAACCGCTACAAACGCTCTCATGAAAATTTAATTTCTTTAACACTGGTATAATTATTCTGGTAAACCTTCATAGAGATCTATTTTCAAACCACAATGTTGGCAAAAACGATAATTTGCATTACTGGAATGCCTGGAGCTGGAAAATCTACAATTGTAAGTAAATTAGTAGAGATTGGATTTGAAAAATTTACACTAGGCGATGGAATTAGAGCTGAAGCAAAACGACGCAATATTGAGCCATCAGGAGAGAATCTTGGAAAACTAATGCTTGAAGTTAGAGAGAAAAATGGACCTGGCGCAGTTGCGGAACTTATCAAAGATTCAATTCAAAATTCTGTACAGGATGTTGTAATTATTGATGGTGTAAGATCAACAGCAGAAATTGACGTCTTGAAAAAAGTTGGAGATGTTAAATTGTTAGCAGTTCAGGCTTCTTCTGAAGCACGATTTAATTTTCTAAGTTCGAGAGGAAGATCAGATGATCCAAAGACAAGAGAAAGTTTTGAAGAGCGTGATGATCGGGAGATTGGAGTTGGAATTGAAGAATCTATTAAAATCGCCGATAAAACAATTACAAATCATAATCTTACAATTGACGAATTAGTAAATTCTGCAAAAGAGATTATTGAAAACTGGACCAAATAATGACTGGAAATACATCTTGTAAAATTGGGATTTTTTGTGAGGTAAATCCATCAGAGGAAAAAGCAAAAATTGAATCTGCAATTCTAAATATTTTTTCAGATTTACAAATATCAATCGGCGAACACCAGATTAAAGGAAAATCTAACAATATCAATACACTATCAAAAGTTTCCCAATCAATTCACAAAAAAAACACCAAAAACGTTTACCAGCGAATTCTTCAGAAAAACACCAATGAAAACTCTACATGGTTTTATCTTAACAAGCAGGCTGCATCTGTAGGCAAAATAGCAATTTGTAGTGAATCTGACGAATCACCTTTAGGTCCGATTAAAGTGATTATAGAAGCAAATGACATAGAAAACGTCATTCAAACACTAACAGACTAGGCATTCATGCCTAAAAAAGCCAAAAAATCTATGTACATAGAGAACTTTTTTTTAGTTTGGTTCTGAAAAAACAACTTTTGAATGATTTGTTATGAAGATACAGCTTGCGATTATAGGTGCCGTTTTAGTTGTTGGCGGAGTAATGTTTTTTCCAGAAACTGTAAACCAACTCCCTGAACCCACATCATTTTTTGATGCAATAACTGCCGACGCATTAAATTTTAAGGAATATAATACTAATACAAACCAAATCGCTGATACATTATTTGATGTTGGAACAGAAGTTGGCGAAACAATGATTGATGTTGCTGAAAAAGTGGAAGACACCATAGAAGATGTCGAGATATCCCCTAATCAGATACTAAACTTAGATGATTAATTATTTTTGAATCTCAATTTCCATCAAATCTTTAGCAGCTATTGTAGATTCAAACACTGCTTTCGCTTCATCCAAAAGTAGATTTTCATCTTTATATCTAGCAGAAAAGTGAGTGAGAACTAATGTTCCAACACTTGCAGTTTTTGCCAATTCAGCCGCCTCCTTTGCTGTTGAATGATTAGTCTCAATAGCTCTACCTTGTAATTCTTCTGAAAACGTACAATCAAAACTTAGATAATCACAGTTTTTGAAGAATTCAGTCAGGTTTTTAGTCGGTCTTGTGTCGCCTGATATGCCAATATTTTTTCCATTTCGTTTTTCTCCTGTAACATCAGATGTGTGGATCGTCTTTCCATTAACATCAATTGATTCACCAGATTGTAGTTGATGCCATGCTTTACCTTCAGGTATGCCTAATGATTTTGCTTTCTCAGGAAAAAATTTCCCAGGTCTATCTTTTTCTTGAAATCTATAAGAAAAAGATGTAATTCCATGCTGTGAATTGCATGCATAGACATCATATTCTTTTTCTTCCACAATTTTTTCCTCTTTTACAGTTGTAATCATTACAGGAAACGATAAACCAAAATTCAGGATTTTAATATTCGACGCAATAAACTCATCAATACCTTCAGGGCCAAAAATTTCTATTGGCTCTGTTCTATTTTGCATACTCATTGTTTGTAATAAGCCTAGAATTCCAACACAGTGATCTCCATGTAGGTGTGTAACAAAAATTTTCATTTTTTTATTCCATGGAAGATTTGACTTCATGTACGATATTTGAGCGCCTTCTCCTGCATCGAACATAAGAATTTCTTTATCTCTAACTAGGCAGATACATGTTAATGCGCGTTCAACCGTTGGCATTGCCGCTGACGTGCCTAAAAAAATTAATTTTAACATAATCTAATCATAAAATTGATTCGGCTATAATTTTTGACACATCTACTTTTGATGTTTTCCTTGGAATTGTATTTGTACTTATAATTTGAGACACTCCAGCATTCCTAATTCGTTTTTCTGCATCATTTACAAGCAAGGCGTGCGTACATGCAACAAAAATTCGCTTACACTTCTGCTTCTTTAAAAATTGAGTTGATTTGATTATACTTCCACCAGTACTAATCATATCATCAACTAATATTATATTTCTGTTTTTCACACTAACCTTTGATGTAAGAATATTAACTTGACCAGTTTTTTTATTTCTATTTTTTTCTAAGTAAAGAAAATCAGTTCCTAAAAGATTTGCAAATTCTTTTGCCCTTTGTTTACCACCAGAGTCAGGAGAAACAACTAATGGATTAGTAATCCTTAACTTTTTAAAATATTTTACAAGCTCAAACACTGCTGTAACATTTTCAGAAGACATTTTTAATTCCTTAAGAGCTTTAGTACTATGGATATCTATTGTTATTACTTTTTTTGTGCCAACAGTTCTAAGCATTTGACCTATAACCGAGATTGTTATAATTTCTCCTTCTAGAAATTCTCTATCTTGTCTTGCATATCCAATATATGGCATTACTGCATAAATTTTCGATGAGTATTTTCTTACTTTTGAAATTACTGAAAGTAAATGAAGTAAATTTGTGTCAACGGGTGGAAAAGTAGACTGAACAACTAAAACAATACTTTGTCTTGGAATTTTTTTAATTGTAATTTTACTTTCGCCATCGGGAAAAACTCTACTTTCAGTCTTTACATAAACGGCTTTTAACCTCCGAGCTATTCTTTTTGCCAAATCTTGAGAAGAGTCGAGACCAATTACAGTGTATTTTACCATAAAATCAACGAATCAGTCGCATTCTTAAGACTATTCATCAGATTCGCCTCTTCCCAGATCTCCTACTCCATATTCATCTAATACAGCATCACGTTGAGTATCAAGCTGACCAATTTCTTGTTCCTCCCGCTTCTCATCACCCTGATAAACAGTCCTAATTGGCCATGGAATTCTAATGTCATACTTTTTGAATTCTTCATA
>CEVQ01025578.1_pt1 | contig 12376 bp, 11 predicted proteins | sample 356551 | NCBI WGS metagenome assembly CEVQ01 (sample SAMEA2623756, study PRJEB7988) | marine metagenome | biome: marine biome (ENVO:00000447); feature: mesopelagic zone (ENVO:00000213); material: "saline water (ENVO:00002010), including plankton (ENVO:xxxxxxxx)" | depth 250 m | reverse complement strand
AAGAAAATATCAATTTGGATTTCAGTTTGGGAAGTAAATCCCTCAGAACTTTATCAAATAATTACTGAAAACCAAGATGTAAATTTTGTTTTAACTGAAGCTCATTACCGTCAATCGAAATGGGTACTACAACTGTTGAAAAAACTTAAAAATACATATATAGAATTATCGCGTTGGGCTCTAGCAGACGGAATATCTCTATTGCTTGATAATATTGATGAATCACGAATTCTATTTGGATCAAGATTTCCTGATTCTCCAATTTCCCCCCAATTATACTTCCTTCATAACTGTAATTTATCCTCTAAAACTTTATCTCTAATTTGTGCTGGCAATGTAAAGAGGTTATTAAATAATGAGAATCATTGATTTCCATAATCATTTAGGACGTCATGCTGAATTTAGCGCTGATGATGAAATAAACCGCTTTTTAAAAATAATGGATGCCTCTGGAGTAGATCAGGCTTGTATTAACTGTATTTACCATTATTCAGGAGATCATCGAGAAGGAAATAATTATGTATCAGAAATTGTTAAAAAATACCCAGACCGCTTTATTGGTGTCGCATATGTTTCCCCATTATACCCAGAGGAAGTAATTGATGAATTAAATCGTGCATTTGATGTACTTAATTTAAAATACTTAAAAATTTACCCAAATTATTTACAAAAACCTGTTAATGATCCTTCTTATTTTCCTATTTTTGAATGGGGAAATTCCAGAGGAATCGTAATAATGTGTCATGCTTCCTATATTTTTGATGAACCTCCTTTTACAAGACCAAAACTTTTCGTAGAACTTGCAAAACGATTTAATAAAATTAAATGGGTACTTGCTCATTCAGGTAATATGAAACAAGGACAAATTGAAGCAGTATCAGCTGCTCAACAATGTAATAATATATTTTTAGAAACTGCATCATCTTGGGGAGAACATGGAACTATTGAATATTTAGTTTCTGAAGCTGGAGAAGATAAAATTTTATATGGATCAGATATGCCTTTACTCGATGCAAGAAACCAAATCGGACGTATAATTACTGCAAATATATCCAATTCAGCAAAACAAAAAATACTTGGTGGAAATACTGCTAAGTTGTTAAATTTATAAACCTATACGTTAAACTCCGCCAGAACATTGACATCCTCCTGCCCCACAACAGCCGCCAGACATGGGTACAGTATTGGTGTCATTAGAACTATTAGTTGCAAAAACAGAAAACTGTTTTTCTGATTCATGGCCACAAGTAGGACATTTCATTTCTTGATAGTTCTCGTATAATGTCAAACGTTTTTCAAATCTATTTGAACAATCCATACAAACATATTCATATATCGGCATTTTTACACACATGCTTAACTTAAAAATTTATTATACAATGAACTAAACTTGATCAAAAGTATCTTTTATGAAAACAACAAAACAAGACTTAGGAAGCAAAGGTAAATTCGGTGATTTCGGAGGACAATTTGTTCCTGAAACTTTAATGTTTGCACTAGAAGAACTAGAAGAATCATATAAAAAATATATTACTAATAATGATTTTTTATCAGATCTAAATAATTTAGCAAACGAATATATTGGTAGACCGACTCCTCTCTATTTTGCAAAAAACCTTTCAAAACAACTAGGGGGAGCAAATATTTATCTTAAGCGTGAGGATCTTGCACATACTGGTGCTCATAAAATAAACAATGCTATTGGACAAGCTCTCTTAGCAAAAAAAATTGGTAAAAATCGAATAATTGCTGAAACTGGAGCCGGGCAACATGGAGTGGCTACTGCAACCGCATGTGCTCTACTAAATTTAGAATGTATTGTTTATATGGGAGCTAAAGACATAAAAAGGCAGGCATTAAATGTCTTTCGTATGGAACTCTTAGGAGCAAAAGTGATTCCTGTAATATCTGGTAGCCAGACACTTAAAGATGCCATTAATGAAGCTATTCGTGATTGGGTTTCTACAGTTGAAACAACTCATTATTTGATAGGAAGTGCTATAGGGCCACATCCATACCCTAGTATAGTCCGAGATTTCCAATCAGTAATTGGAAAAGAAGCTCACTGCCAAATAATAGAACGAACAAATACTTTACCTCACTCTGTAATTGCGTGCGTTGGTGGAGGTAGTAACGCAATAGGATTATTCAGTGAATTCATCGATAAAAAAAATGTGAATTTAATTGGAGTAGAGGCTGGAGGTAAAGGCATCAATACTTCAGAGCATTCTGCTACGCTTGTTAAAGGAGATATAGGTGTTTTGCACGGTACTAAAACATATTTATTACAAGATAATGATGGACAAATCATTGAAACTCATAGTATTTCTGCTGGATTAGATTACCCAGGAGTAGGACCAGAACATAGTTTGTTAAAAGATATTAACCGAGCAACATATGTTGCTGTTAATGATGAAGAAGCTTTAGAAGGTTTTAACTTATTGAGCCAAACAGAAGGTATCATACCTGCACTAGAACCAGCACATGCTATCTATTATGCATCTACTTTGGCTCCTCAACTAAAGAATACTGATACAATTGTTGTTGGTCTAAGTGGTAGAGGAGATAAAGATATTGAAACCGTGGCAGCTCTAAATAAAGAATCATAATATTCATTTTATTTTAAAAAAATTATGAATACTTCATCTAAAATTAAAAAAGATCGCGGACTAACTTTACGAATAGCATCAACTATTTCAATTTTATGCTGTGTCTATCTATTTTTCATCGCACTATTATTTTGGGCTGGAATCAACCCAGTATTGATTTTTATATTTGCTATAATTATGGTTGCTTTCCAATATTTTGGATCAAGTAAACTTGTTCTAATGACTACTGGTGCACGTATAATTACTCCACAGGAAGAGCCGAATTTACATTCAATGATTGAAAATTTATCTCTCCGCGCAGGAATTCCCAAACCAAAAAATATTGCAATTATTGATACTGATACCCCAAACGCATTTGCAACTGGTAGAAATCCTAAAAATGCTGTTATTGCTGTAACTAAAGGGTTACTTGATCGCCTTTCCGAAAAAGAACAGGAGGCTGTCCTAGCTCATGAAGTTTCACACATAAAAAATAAAGATGTAATGATAATTACATGGGCAAGTCTCATCATTATAGTTTCTGGGTTTCTCATACAAATGCTATTTTGGATGAGTTTGTTTGGTGGATTTGGTGGACGTCAACGGCAACAAAGTGGACAGGTTTTTCTTATAATGATGGCAGTCTATCTTGGAACTATAGCTGTTTATTTTATCAGTCAAATGCTAATATTAACCATATCTAGATATCGTGAATATCTAGCTGACCATGGTAGCGCTGAAATCACACAAAATCCTAAACATTTAGCTTCAGCTCTATTAAAGATAAGCACTCACATAGAAAAAACACCTGAGAAAAAATTGAGGAAAATTGAACATGCAAATGCCTTTTTTACAGTTAATGCTTTAAAAGGGAAAGGGATGTCATCTCTTTTTGCAAGTCACCCTCCTATTGAAAAAAGAATAGATAGACTAAAGAAACTTCAAAAAGAAATAGATAAACCTTCAAAATTTGGTGGTCAATCCAGTCAGTCTATCAAATATTCAAAATATACAGGTGAAAAATCTACCAATAGATAGATATAAATCTGCAATGTGAAATAATTCCAAGATGAAATTAAAGCAAACACCAGCTCAAACTTTAGATGATTTCTTAATCCAAATTAAAGATTTAAACCCCACCAATTTAGATCTTATTCGAATTATTAAAGCAATCAGTATTAGTGCTATTGATATAAAAGAGATCATTGAAACTGCTCCCATCACTAATATGACTGGATCAACAGGAAAAACAAATATTCATAAAGAAGAAATTCAATTATTAGACAATTCTGCCAACACAATATTTGTTGAAAATTTAATGGAAACTCAACTAATATCTCATATTGTTTCAGAAGAATTACAAGACCCGTTACACAAACCTACAAATTCTCCTGCATATTTTGTATCAATAGATCCTGTAGATGGTTCGTCAAATATTACATCATCGATAACTATTGGTTCTATTTTAGGAATATGGAAATTAGATAACTCTGAACAAATTAATGATAATTTATTTATCCCAAACAGTCCTCAAATGATAGCTGCGATCTATACTATATATGGACCATCTACTATACTTGTGATTGCATGTAACTCTATGGTTAATGCCTTTACATTAAATTCAGCTAAAAAAGCATTTATTCAAACTCATAAGAACATAAAAACACCAAGCGAATGTAAATATTATAGTGTTAATGAAAGTTACTTCTCAAAATGGACAAATAAGACCCAAAGAACCATTTCATTTCTTCGAGATAATTATAGCCTACGGTATGTTGGATCACTAATTGCTGATTTTCATCGAAATCTTTTAAATGGAGGTGTTTTTCTCTATCCCGAAAACAAAGATCATCCTAACGGGAAATTACGATTATTATATGAAATTCTACCATTAAGTTATATCATAGAGAATGCAGGAGGAATTGCTTCAACTGGAAAAGCAAACCCACTTACAATAAAACCATCTCATCACCATGAAAAAACACCATTAATAATTGGAAGTAAAAAAATAGTAACTAAAATACTTTCTATGCTCTAGTACGAATAATTTACAAACAATCTGGAGGATTTATGGATAAAGAGCACTTAAATAAAATAGCTAAAGCCTTAATATCAAAAAACAAAGGAATTCTTGCTGCTGATGAAAGTACAGGCACCATTAAAAAAAGATTTGATACTATCAATCTAGCGTCCAATTTATCTAACCGTAGAAATTACCGAGAACTTTTATTCACAACCCCAAGCATAAATAAATATATTAGTGGGATTATTCTTTTTGATGAAACAACTCGACAAAATACAATTGAAGGAATTTCATTTGTAAACCATTTAAACAAACTAAATATAATACCAGGAGTCAAAGTCGATCAAGGTTTACAAAACTTAACCGGATCAGATGAAGAAATGGTTACTACAGGATTAGACAACCTAGAATCAAGACTAATCGAATATAAAAAAATTGGTTGTGAATTCGTTAAATGGAGAGCTGTATTCAGTATCGGACCAAATCTACCTACTAAAAATTGTATCAATACCAATACTCGATTACTAGCAAAATATGCCATTATAAGTCAAAAAACTAACTTAGTTCCTATTATAGAACCTGAGGTACTCATGGATGGTGATCACTCTATACAAGACTGTTATGTAACAACTGAACAAGTATTAACTGAAACTTATAAAGAATTAAATAATTATGGGGTCTTTTTAGAAGGAACATTATTAAAACCAAACATGATTTTACCTGGAAGTAGCAATCAACTCAAAGCTAATTCAGAAAAGATTGCAATGAAAACCATTACAGTTCTCAAAAAAACGGTGCCACCTATAGTTCCAGGAATAGTATTCCTTTCAGGAGGGCAAACAGAATCAGAAGCAACTAATAATCTTAATGCTATAAATATTCAAGCTAATGCTAATAATCTCCCATGGGAATTAAGTTTCTCATATGGTCGTGCTCTACAAGCTGCTACTCTTAAAGAATGGTCAGGAATTTCTGCTAACAAAAAATCGGCTCAGAAAATTTTTCTCAAACGAGCTTCATTAACTAGTGCTGCAAGACAAGGACAGTATTCTCCTTCACTAGAAAATATCAATATCTAATCCAATAACCCTATGTCTATAAAAAATCTATTAATAGCTACTTCTAATCCAGGAAAATTTAATGAGATATCTAATTTGTTAAATCAAATAAATATCAAAACAATTAATCCTCAATGTTTAAAACCACAATTGACTATTTTAGAAGACGGTAATTCAATTGAAGAAAATGCAATTAAAAAATCTCAGGGTTATTCAAAACAATTTAACACATGGGCTCTTGCTGATGACTCAGGGTTAGAAATTGAATTGTTAAATAATAATCCTGGAGTAAATACATCTGAATATGGTGGTAGAAATCTAACTTCAAAAGAAAGAAATTGTTTCCTTTTAGAACAATTGAATCAGTTCACAAAACCTATAAAAGCTCGATTTCGTTGCGTCATTTCTCTTACCAATAAATTATCTGATTCAATACTCTTTCATGGAATATGTCCAGGATATATTTCTCCTATTCCACGAGGAGACAATGGATTTGGATTTGATCCTATATTTATTCCTACTTTTTATAAAAAAACAATGGCTGAAATGACAATTTATGAAAAAAATGCTATTAGTCATAGAGGCAAAGCTATTCAAAAAGCATTAAACTATATTAAAACGTTGAAATAATAATTAACAAGAATATGTGGGCATACTAATGTTATTAGATCGTCTTAATCGTCCAATTGAAGATTTGCGGATATCAGTAACGGATCGTTGTAATTTCCGATGTACGTATTGTATGCCGCATGAAAAATTTGGACATAAATATCAATTTACTCCAAAAGAAAACTTATTATCATTCGAAGAAATTGAAAAAATTACAAAAATACTGGTTAAACACGGTGTTAGAAAAATTCGTATTACTGGAGGAGAACCTTTACTACGGAACAATATAGATGCATTAATTAGTAAAATATCTCGTTTAAAAAACATCAATGATATTAGCTTAACAACTAATGGTTTTTTATTACCAGTTATGGCTAAGAAACTTCGAGATAGTGGTCTTCATCGACTAACGATTAGTCTAGATTCTTTAGATGATGAAGTGCTCAAATCCATGACAGGAAGAAACATTACAGCACAATCTATACTTTCAGGGATAAGTGCAGCAGAACAAGCTGGATTTACTCAAATAAAAATTAATACCGTAGTACAACGGAATGTGAATGATCATTCCATTATAGATATCGCAAAACACTTCAAAAATCGGGGGCATATCGTTAGATTCATTGAATATATGGATGTAGGAAATTTAAATGATTGGGGAAAAAGTAAGGTTTTTACTGCAGATGAAATTTTCAATACAATCAACGCAGTAATGCCATTAAAAAAGCTTACACCAAACTACAAAAGTGAAGTGGCTCTTAGATATCAATATACTGACCAAAGTGCTGAAATTGGAATTATTGCTTCAGTAACAAAACCTTTTTGTGGCAATTGTTCTCGTTTACGACTATCACCAGAAGGTAAACTTTTCACTTGCCTCTTTGCTTCTAGTGGTACAGATATAAGATCTATACTACGTGATACATCTGGAAAGGGAAACCTCGAATCAACAATAAAAAATATGTGGTCTAACAGATCTGATAGATACTCTGAAATACGTAACAAAACTTTAAACAAATCTCCAAGAAAAAAAATAGAAATGTTCCAAATTGGTGGTTAATAATTTTCTTGATTGTAACTTGTCTACTTAATTGGCTTACCAGAGTTTAGAAAACTCTCAGAGGTAACTACTCTCCAAAATAGTTTAATTATACTCAATAGTGCTATAAAATGTATCTATATATCAAACTTGAATTATGCTTAACTGGATATTGATTTATGATAGAAATCTATACTGATGGTTCATGCCTCGGAAATCCTGGTCCTGGTGGATGGGCAGCAATAATATTAGATACTAATGATCCTAATAAAACACCATATCGAATAAAAGGGAATTGCCCTGATACGACTAATAATAGAATGGAACTCCTAGCTGTTATTGAAGGCATTGCAAACACCCCTAGTGATAGGAAAATAAAAGTATACAGTGATAGTAAATATGTAGTTGATACATTAAACAAAAACTGGAAACGTAAAGCAAATCTAGACCTTTGGGAAAAATTAGATCAACAAATTCACAATCGTAATATCGAATACATTTGGATAAAAGGTCACGCAAATAATACTCATAACGAAGAGGCAGACAATATAGCTCAACAGGAAGCAAATGATATAGCTCAAAATCCCCCAACAAGTACAAATCTTAGTCATACTGATAAAACTGGAAAGATATCTATGGTAGACATCTCTAATAAAAATACTACTCTACGTATAGCAAAAGCAACATGTGACGTAATGACATCTCATGAATCTTTCTTAGCAATCAAAAATAATAAAATTGAAAAAGGTGACGTCATATCTTCAGCACGAATCGCAGGTATATTAGCAGCTAAAAAAACTTCTTCTATTATTCCATTATGCCATCCAATACTAATTAGTCATATAGAAATCGCCTTTAATCTTGACGAGGCAAATAATGTTATTTCTATAACATCAAAGGTTACATCCTCAGGACAAACTGGTGTAGAAATGGAAGCATTGACGGCTGTAACTATATCAGCATTAACTATTTATGATATGTGTAAAAGTATTGACAAACAAACTACAATCACTAACATTCGTCTCCTTAAAAAAAGTGGCGGTAAAAGTGGAATAATTAACTTTGAATAGCTCATGTTTAACAGTAACTTTTTTCAAAAACTAATGTTTCATCCTAATATAAAATACAAAACTTTATTTATATTGTTATTAACATTAATTTTACTTAACTGTAATAATAATCAAACTGAAAAGATAGAAAATACTGCAGATTCAACTGAAATTACTAATTTAGCTTTAGATCTAAAAAGTCAGGGGTTATTTAGTGAATCTGTAGAGAAGCTAAACGAATCTTTACAAGTGAATCCTAATCAACCCAAAGCTTTACAAGCACGTGGGGAATCATTACTTCTACTTGGTAACCCTCAGGAAGCATTAAATGATTTCAATAAAACGATAGAAATATCAACTTCATTAGACAATCAAAAGAAACTTGAATTATATCAATTACGTGCACAAGCTTATATTTACTTAGGAGAAAATAGAAAAGCAATTGAAGATTTTACAGAAGCCATCAAATTAGACTCAAACAATGCTAATCTATATTCAAAAAGAGGCAAATCATATCTAGAAGTTATTGAACTTAGACTCTCATTAAAAGATTACGACCAAGCAATAAAAATTGATCCATCCAAAGCAGAATATTATGCAGGTAGAGGTGATGTATTCACGAAAAAAGGTGACTACCGAATGGCAATTGAAGATTATGGTATGGCTTTACAACTTGATCCAAAGCAATCGGCAGATGTTTACTATAATAGAGGCAGTGCGTTTGCTCAAATTGGACAAATGAATGATGCTGTAAAACATCTTACAGCTGCATTACGACTAGATCCTGATAATGCTAAACTTCAAACTTATCTAGCAGTTACATTAGGGGAAATGGGGAATTATTCGAAATCAATTGACGCTTTTACAGAAGCTATACGAACAGACCCCAAAAATGCTGAACTTTACACTGACAGAGGTAATACTTATGTGTTCTCTGGTAGATATAGTGAAGCTATTAATGACTTCGATATGGCAATCTCATTAATTGATAACCGTCCCGAACTTTATGCTGATCGTGGATTAGTGCATCTTCTATTGAAAAACTATGCAAATTCTGAATCAGATTTTTCAAGTGCCTTAGCATTATCACCACAAAATCATATCTACTATACTAGAAGGGGAAATGCTAGAACAGGTTTAAAAGATTTTCAGGCTGCAATTGAAGATTATTCTCTTGCAATACACTATAATCCTGATTTTGTTCAAGCATATAATAATAGAGGTCTTTTATATCGAAATATAAATCGTTTTGATTTAGCTTTAGATGATTTTAGTCAATCAATAAAAATAAATCCTGATTATCCATATGCTTATGCTAATCGTGCACTTCTAAATACGTTAAGAGGCAAAGACCCTACTAGTCTATTAATCACACAGGATATTAAGCGTGCTGGAGCCCTTGGATTAGATATATCACAGTTGAAAACAGCAGTACAAAAAATTAAAAATGACTTAGAAACTACTAATCAAACTTCTACGATCAAATAAAATATCATGTGCTCCACTGATTACAATACAGAATTACCTATAATAATTTTTGGTATTGGTAATCCTGGCGAAGAATATGCTAAGTCCAGACATAATTTAGGAATGATGTGTGTACGAAATTTTGCGAAAACTCATCAAATTAAATTTACTAATTCTTCTAAATATACACGTTACGGTAAAGGAATCATCTGTCAACAAAATGTAATAGTTGCAAGGCCCAAACTATTTGTAAATGAATGTGGAATAGCAATTAATTTTCTGCAAAAAAAATTCTTGATACCATATTCTAACTTTATAGTTTTAGTTGATGACATGGATATACCTTGCGGTACAATACGCATACGTACATCAGGCAAATCTGGAGGTCATAATGGAATTCGTTCAATTATATCTGAAACTGGTACTGATCAATTCACTCGAATACGTATTGGCATAGGACACCCTCCTGAAAAATCTCATACTATCGATTGGGTACTAGGCAATCCTTCAAATAAGGAAGTCTTACTATTGAAAAATTCTATCGCTACAACAACAAAAGCTATTACATCCATAATAAAAAATGGTATCAAGCCATCTATGGATATATTTAATCAAAAAAGTTAATCATAATCATTCTTTATATGAAAAAATTTCAGATTTATTCGTGATTCCATAATTCCTTTGTTCTCCACCCGTCACCAAAACATTACCATTATTCAAAAGTGTAACAGCTGGACCTTTTAAACTATTCACCATTTCACCAGCAGGTTTATAAGTTTGAGTAGACATCTTAAAAATATAAGTACTATTAGAAAAGTTGGTAGTTACTAATGCATCACCATTATTTAATACCGTAAGACTCCCATCAGCAACAGCAATAGGTAACGATTCAATTGTAGTCCAAATATCTTCTTTAGGGATATATATATAAGACTCTGGTCTTGAAACACCACTAGAATATCCTCCAACTACTAATACAGAACCATTTGTCAAAAGTACTGCATGTGGTCGCGCTAAATTAATACTCAAATTTGCAACAGATTTCCAAATATTAGATCTATGATCATACATTTCTGTTGTTTTATCTGTACCTCCTAGGATCAATACATCTTGATTATTTAGCAATACAGCTACATGATCAGAACGCTGAGTAAGCATATTTTCTACTTCTTCAGATTCACCTTTTACAGGATCGAATATTTCAGCACTATTCAATACTCCAGAGTCATTTTGTCCACCCGCAATTAATATCTTTCCATTCTCTAAAAGAGTTGCTGTATGTTTCCATCGAGGAACTATCATTCTCCCTCTGATTTTCCATTGGTTAGTCACGGGATCAAACTCTTCAACTGTATCACGGTAAACAAGAGCACGTAATTTATCTCCTCTAGAATCAAGTTCATCTGTTAGTACCGTTGCAATACCACCGAATATAAAAACACGACCATTAGCTAATATCGCTACATGACCAGCTCTGGCTTCATTAACTTCATTAGCAAATGTCCATTCACCCTGATTAATATTATATATTTCAGATTTACTAACAAATCCTACTTCACCAATACCTCCTATATTATCGGATGCTAATCGAGTTCTTCCTCCAACAACTAAAACATTTCCATTTTCTAATAAAGTTGCTGTATGATCAGATCGAGAAATATTCATCCCGGATGCATTACTCCAATTATCAATAGTATCGCTTCTCATCCATCTACGAGTTTGAGGGTCATATATCTCAGCATGAGATTTTGATCCAACATGATCAGATCCTCCAGCAACCAAAACTCTCCCATCTTTTAATAATGTTGCTGTATGAGCAGCCCTGCCCTCTATTAATTCTCCTGAAGGTTCCCATTTACGTGTATTTGTATCATAAAACTCTGCAGAATTATCTGTTTCTCCTCCTCCTGTCACTAAAACGTTTCCGTTTTTTAATAAAGTTGCCGTATGATCACGTCTATTTTGTTCAATAGGACCTCTTTCAACCCATTCATCCTGTTTAGGGTCAAAAATTTCATAATCAGCACTACCTCCACCAACTACAATTAGGTTTCCATTGTTCAAAAGTGTTGCCGTATGACCAACACGAGACCTATTTAATTCAGGTCCTTCTATCCAAGTTCGTTCTACTGGATTAAAAAACTCAACTTCAATCATACCCAATTCTTCATTGCCTCTTCCTCCTACCACCATCACTCTACCATCATCGATTAACGTAGCTGTATGCAGCCCTCTTGTCATCATCATGCTTGAAGTTAACGTCCAAGTATCATCAACCGGGTCATAAACTTCAGCTGATTTATGTGCTACTTCATCCTTTGCACCACCCACCACTAACACTTTCCCATCTTGTAACAGTGTAGCTGTATGAAAATCTCTTTTATATCTCATCCGGCGAACCCTTTTCCATGTTCCCGAATCTACGTCAAAGATCTCTGCTGTTTTTAAACTATCAGTCGGACTTTGACCTCCAATAATTAATACATTTCCATCCTGTAAAAGTGTGGCTGTATGAAAAACACGAGCATCATTCATCCTTGAAA
>CEVQ01137635.1_pt1 | contig 12387 bp, 14 predicted proteins | sample 356551 | NCBI WGS metagenome assembly CEVQ01 (sample SAMEA2623756, study PRJEB7988) | marine metagenome | biome: marine biome (ENVO:00000447); feature: mesopelagic zone (ENVO:00000213); material: "saline water (ENVO:00002010), including plankton (ENVO:xxxxxxxx)" | depth 250 m | reverse complement strand
CAGATAGTATGATTCGATTAACAATATCAATTGTAATTTTAATGGAGTACTGACTAATGTCTTTGTCAACGATTGAAGAAGCGGTAAAAGATCTTAGAGATGGCAAGATGGTTATTTTGGTAGACGATGAAGATCGGGAGAATGAAGGCGATCTTATTATCGCTTCAGAAAAGGTAACCTCGGATTCAATAAACTTTATGGCTACATATGGTAGGGGTTTAATATGTATCCCAATGTTGGCAGGCAGACTGGAAGAGTTAAATATACCTATGATGGTAAATCAAAACACGTCCAGACATACTACTGCATTCACTGTTTCTGTAGACTCTAACGTAGGTACGACTACGGGTATATCGGCTCATGACAGAGCTTCTACAATTTTGACAATGATAGACCCTAAAGCTTCACCTTATGATTTAGATAGACCGGGTCACATATTTCCCTTGAGATATCAAGAGGGTGGAGTTTTAGTCAGGGCAGGGCAAACTGAAGGATCAATCGATCTTGCCAAATTGTCAGGGCTCTATCCGTCTGCTGTTTTGTGTGAAATCATGAATGATGATGGCACTATGTCTAGAATGAATGACTTGGAGAAATTTTCAGAGAAACATGGAATAAAAATAGTAAGCGTAGAACAAATAATAACCCATCGCATGTTGCATGAGAATCTGATTGAGAGGGTAGCCGATGCGAAATTACCCACGTCGTTTGGGCAATTCAGGGCAATAGCATTTAGGAGTCAAGTAGATGCTGACGAGCACATTGCGTTAGTTATGGGTGATGTGGATACATCAGAGCCGGTTTTGGTCAGGGTTCACAGCGAATGTTTGACCGGAGATGTTTTTGGTAGCATGCGGTGTGATTGTGGTTCACAGATCAATCTGGCAATGGATATGATTGCGAAAGAAGGCAGAGGGGTTTTTTTGTACATGAGACAAGAGGGTAGAGGGATAGGTTTGCATAACAAGATAAAGGCTTATTCTTTGCAAGATCAGGGAATGGATACCGTGGAGGCCAACACGAGTTTGGGCTTCAGTCCGGACTTACGACATTATGGTATAGGTGCTCAAATTTTGGCAGATCTTGGTGTGAAAAATATGCTTATATTGACGAATAATCCAAAAAAGATAGTTGGGCTTGACGCGTACGGTTTAAATGTGACTGAACGAATTCCTATTATAGTACCCACTAATCCTGAAAATGAAAAATACATGAAGACTAAGCATGATAAATTAGGGCATTTGCTAGAGTTTCAGGAGGGAAAAAGTTGAAAGGATTGTCTTCTGAGTTACAGGGTGAGACAGATGGTCCAGGAAAACGAATAATCGGCAGCAGTGACGGTACTGGTTTGAAGATTGGAATAGTAGCCGCAAGATATAGCTATTTTATAACAGGTAAACTCGTTAATGGTGCCTGTAATAAATTACTGGCACAGGGTGTGAAAGATGAGGATATAACAATTTGTTGGGTTCCAGGTTCTTTTGAGATACCGGTAGTAGCTAGTGAAATGGCCAAAAGTGGCAACTGGGATTCAATTATTTGTTTAGGCGCTGTGATAAAAGGTGACACAGCTCATTTCGATTATGTGGCTGGAGAGGCTGCTCGCAGAATAAGTCAGATATCACTAGAAACAGGTATTCCTGTGGTTTTTGGGGTACTGACAACGTTCAATGTTGAGCAGGCCATTGAGAGATCTGGTGATGGACAGGGTAATAAGGGAGAGGAATCTGCTACCGTTGCTATAGAAACAGCGAACCTTTTGAGTTCGTTAAAAACGGACAGGAAGTATTGATACGAAAACCTAGACCTTGAATGGGCCATCTATCTTGGTCGTAACTATGTCAAATATTGAGTCAAACATCTCTCTAGTCAATCTGCCAGTTTGTGTGTTTTGTCGGCTTGGATGGAAAGACGATATTAATAGTTTACCATCTGGAGTTTCATATCTGGCACCATGACCGAAACGAGGTTTGGTCTGTCCGCTATTGTAAGAATATCCAGATAATTTGAGGGCTTTATAGTATCCGTCAAAGGCGAACTTGCCAAGTGCTACAACCACCTTCACATTTTTTAATAATTTCATTTCTTCGACAAGAAAGTCCAGGCACATATCAACTTCTTTTTGAAATGGTTTATTGTTTGGTGGAGCACAATGTATTATTGACGATATATAAACATTTTGTAACACCAAGCCGTCATTTTTATGAGAAGAATCAGGTGAGTTAGCGAAACCGTATTTATTAAGTGTCCTGAACAACCAGGCTCCACTCATATCACCCGTAAACATTCTTCCAGTTCTATTTGCTCCATGTGCGGCTGGAGCCAGACCTATTATTAATACTTCTGCGCCATGATCTCCCAGGCTAGGAACAGGCTTACCCCAATAATCTTCATTGATATACATACGCTTTTTTGTAGATGATATTTCTTGGCAGTAGCGCACTAACCTATCGCATCTAATACAAGAAACTATTTTTAGGTTTACTTTGTCTAAATTAGAGGGCATGTCAGCTAAATTAACGATCTTGATTGGCCACCGTCTACAGTTATTGACGTTGCGGTTATAAGGTCTGCTCTCTCAGAGCACAAGAATGCGACAGTATCACCTACAGGTTCAGGCCAGCCAAACCTGCCCATTGGTAGTTGATTCTTAATAAAACTTTCCACCACATTTTGGCTGTTATTTTCTACAAACCTGTCCCAGCCACCACCAGGAAATTTTATAGATCCGGGTGCTATAGAATTTACTAAAATGTTGTCTTTAGCAAGTGATAATCCAAGGTGTTTAGAGAAAGCAATTACTGCAGCTTTTGCAGCCATGTAGGTCATGCCTCCTCCAGATTCTCTTCCCCATATAGAAGCTATATTTACTATTCGCCCCCAATGTCTTTGCTTCATATCTGGTAGCACTAATCTAGTCAGTCTAACAGCGGACATAAGGTTGAGGTTAATCGTGTTCATCCAGTCCTCGTCGGTAGTTGTATCGAAATCCCTGCCTCCAATAGTTCCTCCTACGTTGTTTACGACTATATCTACTTGCCCAAAATTGTTAACAGATTCTTCATAGAAGGTCCTAACTCCTTGCTCCGTCGTAACATCTGCTTCTATTCCTAGGGCGTCATACCCGTTTTTCTTTAAATCAGACACTACATTTTGCAATTCATCTATATTTCTTGCGCATAGTGATACTTTGCATCCTTCTTTGGCCAAGGACAAAGCGGATTGCTTTCCCAGACCTCTGCTGCCACCGGTTACCAAGGCCACTTTTCCAGATATTCCCAAATCCATGATAAACCTCCATTTTGTATATTTTAAATTGTTCTGTTGATTCTATATTACTTGATATATCAATTCGAGTTAATATTGAAAAAGATCAAGTTATCTTAATTTGGTACTCATAAATTGTTGGTAAAAAAACAACTTTGTGGTAAATTGGTAGTTGTGTCGGTGTGTTCGTTATCGACATTAGGGATATGAGGAAACTAAACATTTTTTGTGGAGGTTACAATGTTAGATTACAAACCAAATATAGTTTTATCTAATAAAGAGTTCAACGTTATTGGTACTAGACCAATTCGACATGATGGATGGGACAAAGTTACAGGTAGGGCAAGATACGCCGCAGATACTTATCTGCCGAATATGTTGCATGGGAAGATACTAAGAAGCCCGCATGCTCATGCTGTCATTAAAAGTATTGATACCAGTAAGGCTGCAGCTCTACCTGGGGTGGAAGCAGTAATTACAGCAGACGACCTTCCGGATTACTCTGCAAAGCTAATAGATCAGGAAGAAGGATCTATGGCGAACTTTGGGTTTTCCACGAGAAATGTGTTGGCAAGGGAAAAAGCTCTATATCGTGGTCATTCCGTTGCAGCAGTTGCAGCCATTAGTCCGCATATAGCTGAGGAAGCACTAGCTTTAATAGAAGTAGAATACGAAGTTCTTAAACCAGTACTTAATCCAGCGGATGCCATGAAGGAAGATGCCCCTATTCTACATGAAAAGCTTGTTCAGAGATCCAGCGCAGCAGCAGGTGGAGGAGGTTGGGCTGACGACGGGATTGGTGATGGAACTAATGTAGCGAACAGATATGAAATAACAATGGGAGACATTGCCAAAGGTTTCGAGGATGCAGATATAGTTGTAGAGAGGGATTTTCACACAAAGAGAGTACATCAAGGTTACATAGAGCCGCATGCTACTACTGTTATGTGGGGTAAAGATGGTTATGTAACAATATGGACCAGCACTCAACAATTGTTCGGTCATAGAGATAGTACGGCTAAATTATTAAATTTGCCAACGTCTAGAGTTAAAGTGATTCCAATGGAAATAGGTGGGGGTTTTGGTGGTAAAGGTGGATCAAACTATCTTGATCCAGTTGCAGCTACATTATCCAGGCAGACGGGTAAACCTGTCAAAATTGTTATGACTAGAACCGAAGTGTTCACATCCACAGGTCCTACATCCGGCGGCGATATGGTTGTCAAGATTGGGGCCACTAAAGATGGTCGTATAACAGCGGCAGAGGCCCATCTCATGTATGAAGCAGGAGCATTCCCAGGTTCGTCTGTTGGTGGTGGGGCTCGGTGTATGTTTGCACCTTATGAGATAGCTAATGGTTATATAGAATGCTTTGATGTGTTAGCTAATACACCTAAAGTAGCGGCCTATAGAGCTCCGGGTGCACCTATGGCAGCGTTTGCAGTCGAACAAGTTATAGATGAACTTTGTAAAAAATTAGACATGGATCCTATTGAATTCAGATTATTGAATTCTGCTAAAGAAGGAACAAGACAGGTAACTGGACCAGTGTTCTCTAAAGTTGGTTTCATTGAGACCTTAGAGGCTAGTAAACAGCACCCACACTACTCTGATCCTATCGGTACCCCAAATGACGGCATGCTCAGAGGCAGGGGAATTGCTGCAGGGTACTGGGGAAATGGTTCAGGTCCGGCTAGCGCCATAGCAAGTGTAAACCCTGATGGGTCAATAAGCTTGGTGGAGGGAGCTCCTGATATTGGCGGTAGCAGGACTACAGCTGCTATGCATGTTGCGGAAGCGTTGGGACTAGCAGCCGAAGACGTAAGGCCTTCTATTGGTGATACAGATTCTATTGGCTATAGTACCGGTGCAGGAGGAAGTGGGGTAACTCAAAAAATTGGTACGGCATGTTACTTAGCTGCGGAGGATGTTAAGAAGCAGATGATAGAAAGGGCCGCAAAAATTTGGGAGGTTCCCACCGATGAAGTAGAGTATGAAGGAAATTCTGTTAGAAGTAAGTCTGATCAAGAACTTACGATGACGTTTAAAGAATTAGCATCTAAATTAAATGCTACAGGTGGGCCTATTACTGGTAGGGCGAACTTGAATCCAGGTGGTGCGGGTCCTGTTTTAGCTGTGAATATAGTCGATCTTGAAGTGGACCCTGAAACTGGCAAGACTCAGATACTTAGATACACAGTGATCCAAGATGTTGGTAAGGCAATCCATCCTTCTTATGTTGAGGGCCAAGTACAAGGCGGATCCGTACAGGGTATAGGCTGGGCTTTAAATGAAGAGTACTTTTATAATGATGACGGGCAGATGATGAATCCAACATTCTTGGATTATAGAATGCCAATAAGTTTGGATCTTCCCATGATTGATACGGTTTTGGTAGAAATTGCCAACCCCGGACAGCCTTATGGTTTAAGAGGAGTTGGGGAAGTTTCTTTGGTACCCTGCATGGCAGCCGTAGCAAACGCTATTGAAAACGCTACGGATACTAGAATGACCCATCTGCCAATGTCTCCAGGCCGTGTTTTACACGAGATGTCTAATAAATAATTCCGGGTAAGCTTATATGAGGATAAAGTATGGCAGAAGTATGGATGTCTACTAGAATGCAGAGGTTTGCGGGGGGCCTTGAACGGGTCCAAGTGGTTGGGGCTACTGTGCGACAAATAGTTAACAACTTAGAGCAAGAGTACCCAGGCATGAAAGATGTTCTTTGCATTGACAACGAAATAGATCCTGGCATAGCTGTAGTGATAGACGGTGAAACGGGTAATCTAGGTATGCTAGATAAAGTTAATGAGGATAGTGAAGTTCATTTCATACCAGCCATGTCTGGTGGTTGACTAAGGCTAAGCTTAATAATTCGAGTAAATTAGTGAGGCGTCTCCTACAATGGAACGCCTCACTTAGGTTCTGATGGTTTCTGATTTACTGTTTAATCTAAACTGCTGATGACAACAATGATTTGTAGCGGTAGTGTTTTAATTATTGTCATTACGATGTAACTATCTACGATTGAATTGTTTTCGTGAATGTCTTATTAGGCAGTGCGTTTTAAATGTTTTATGTAGTATGTTGAATGTTAAAAAGATATAATGGACGTAACATATCGTGTTTTTTAATGTATGGAGGTAACTATGAGACTCGTATTGTTTGGGGATGATTTTAGGTTAGGTGTGATTAGAGATGATTTGGTGGTGGATGCGTCTGATGTTGCTAATGGTATCCAACACTCGTCACCTCAGGATATGATGAATAAACTAATTAGTGACTTCGGTAAATATAGAGGTGCCTTAGAGAAATTACAGACTACTGGTAATGGATCCCATATGGATCAGGTAAGATTACGTCCTCCACTACCAAGACCTCCCAGATTGATTTGCATGGCTGTGAATTATATGGAGGATCCTAGTGTTACGGAACGCCCACCAATAAATGCTTTCAATAAGAGTTCCAGTAGCGTTATAGGTCATGGTGACACCGTCGTCTTACCTAGTGACCAAGCCACCATTTTTGAACATGAAGCGGAGCTAGCGTTAGTTATTGGTAAGGATTCTAAGTTAGTAAGGGCAGAAAATTCTCATGACCATATTTTCGGATATCTTAATTTTATAGATGTTTCTTGCAGGGGTACTGGACCAAATGGAAGAGATAGTTTTTTCATAGGCAAATCTTGGGACACATTTGGTCCCATGGGCCCAGTATTAGTTACAGCAGATGAAATTGAAGATCCAGATAGCCTACAAGTTAAGCTCAGCGTTCAAGGTGATTTGAGGCAGAATTACAATACTTGTGATATGGCTCATAAGATACCTGAAGTTATAGAATGGGTGAGTTGGGTGAATACTTTAGAACCGGGAGATGTGATTTCTTGTGGCACAAATCATCTTGAACTGGGACCACTTCAAGACGGTGATCGAGTGGAGATGGAAATTAGTGACTTTGGCAAATTGGTCGTGAACGTTTCGGATGATCTAAAACGTACATGGCCAAGGGAAACTCGTGCTCAAAGAGACGCTAGATTGAATTCATAATTAGTTATGCAGAAGATTCATGGTGAATTGACTCTTGTACGATTCAATTACTGATTGATAATGTATTAATAAAAGGATACGGAGGTGATGAGTTGGCTCATTTATTGCTAAGAGTAAAAGTCGAAAGTTATGCTAAATGGAGGCCTGGTTTTGATGATAATGCCGGTGCTCGCACAGAGGCTGGTGCCATAGGAGATGCTCAGGTATTCCGTAGCGGAGATGATCCATGGGAGGTTTTGGTTCTTATGGAATGGGATGAACTAGAGAGAGCCAGGCAGTTTGTAATGTCAGGTGCTGTTAAAGATCCAATTTTTACGGATGAACCTACTGTTTACTTTCTTCATGGTGTCTAGTATTTAAAATGGCATCAAGGTATTGAATTATGGACAATTCATGCTTACTGGTTGATCTTGGGACCATGGGGTATATGGAGACTTGGTCCGTACAAAAGTTTATCGCAAAATTGCGATATAGGAATGAATTAAACGATTGTTTGATTCTGGTTCAACATCCTCACACTTACACCTTGGGACGTAGAGGTAAGTTGTCTGATATTTTGGTTGATGATTCATTTTTAGCACTAAACGATATAGTTGTTCATAATGTTGATAGAGGAGGAGAGGTCACTTATCATGGCCCCGGTCAGATCATAGCTTATACAATATTTGATGTGGGGAACATGGGTGGCGTTTCGGCATTCGTTAACTTTCTGGAAGAAATAGCCATAGATACGTTAGCTACTCTTGGCGTTAGAGGATATAGGAAAGAGAATTGTACCGGTATATGGGTGAATGATGCTAAAATAGCGTCTCTGGGTCTGAATATCAGTAAGGGAATTACTACTCATGGATTCGCTCTAAATATAAATACGGATTTAACTTATTATCAACATATAATTCCTTGTGGTAATCCTGAGGAAAAAGTTACATCTTTAAGTAATGTAACTGGTATGGGTTTTTCTGAAGTAGATATTAAAGAAACTATAAAAGATCAATTTTCCACGCACCTAGATAGGAAAATGGAAAAAGTGGATTTGTCACAAATATACCTAGACAATCAATAAATAATAATTCGGTGGTTCTATGAAGTACGTGACTAAGTGTGGTTCACTATCTATAGAGTGGGGCAAGAGAACTTACATTATGGGTATACTTAATGTTACTCCTGATTCGTTTTCAGGTGATGGAGTAAGAAATGACGTTGGATTAGCTTTGGAACAAGCATTAAGATTTCAGAATGACGGAGCAGATATAATTGATGTTGGCGGTGAATCAACTAGGCCAGGTTCAATTCCTGTAGATTTGGATGAGGAGAGGCGACGTGTAATTCCTGTAGTCAGAAGTCTGGTATCAAAGCTTTCTATCCCCATAAGTGTTGATACTTACAAACCCAGATTAGCAGAGGAAGCTATTGGTGTAGGGGCGTCTATGATAAATGATATTTGGGGATTAAAACACGATATATCCATGGCCTCGATAGTATCCCATAGCAATGTTCCTGTTATTTTGATGCACAACCAAGACGGTGTTGAATATTCTGATTTAATTCCAGATGTAATAGATAGTTTAAGTAAAAGTATAGAATATGCAATTGACTCAGGTATAAGAGAAGAGAATATAATATTGGACCCGGGCATAGGATTTGGAAAAACTCCTTCTCACAATTTACAATTGATAAGAAGACTTGGAGAAATAAAAGCTATGGGATTTCCGGTATTGATTGGCACTTCTAGGAAGTCCACTTTAGGTTTAGTTTTAGATTTACCAGTCGATGATCGTTTAGAAGGTACTGCAGCAACGGTAGCAATATCGATAGCGAATGGAGTTGATATTGTTAGGGTACATGATGTGAGAGAGATGAAGAGAGTGTCCTTAATGAGCGATGCCATTGTTAGAGATATGATTGCGTAATTAGGTTGTATTTATGGTTCTTGTTTATTTGTCCATAGGTTCTAATCTGGGTTTCAGATATGGCAACATACGCAGTGCCATTTTAGAGATAAATAAGTTTGCTTCCCTCTTTGCTATTTCCTCAGTGTACATTACCAAGCCTGTAGGTTTCTTGGCGCAGCCATATTTTTTAAATTTAGTTTGTTCTATAAAAACCGCTATGGATCCACTGCAATTGCTAGAACGTATTAAATGGTTGGAATCTTACATGGGTCGTGTTCCTATATTTAAGAACGGTCCGAGGATTATAGATATCGACATCTTATCCTATGGTGACGTTTTAGTTGATTTTCCCCAGTTGCAAATACCACACCCTAGAATGCACGAACGTAATTTTGTTTTGACACCCCTGGAGGAAATTGAACCCAATTTCCTCCACCCATTGTTAAGAATTACAGTATCGGATCTTTTAGAACGGCTTCCTGATGCAGAGGAAGTTTTCAGAATCGGGGAAACTATTCAAGTAGATCTGAAGGGATTAGATTAGGGATAGCATTTGCTATAGGGTATTTTTGATCACATTCAGAACATTTCAATGTTCCTGTAATCACTTCCACTTCATTTTCTTCTTCAATATGAAGCAATAAACTATTTTTGCATTCCGGGCAGGCTAGTATATCCAATATATCTTTTTTCATATTACATTCTCACTATATATTAATTGCCAAATATTTTATTTGCCGGATAAACCTTGTATGAAAAGCGCATTAAGAAGATCCGAAAGGAAGAATATCAGAAGTCCCAGTATGAGTGTAAGGTTTATGCCTGTAGACATCCCGTAAAGCCTTGTTATAACGTTGCCTTTAACAATACTTTCATCCTTGGTATCACTGTTTCTAGCGGATCTCCATCTCCTCCTGGCTATCGTAAACATCCAAGTTGCTAACACTATTTTTGTTGCTAACACGGCTATGTATGTTGGGGTAGTAGATGGATCAGTAATCCTATCAAATAGTAACAACGTCCCACTAGCAATGAGTATTACTATACAAGTGCCAATTATGCTTCTGAATTGTTCTGCTAGTGCTATTAACAATGGGTTGCCAGATTCCAAAAACGTTTTTTGTTGTGGTCTAAAGACAAATATGTAGAAAATACTACCCCCCAGCCATGTTGTGGCTGCTATAGCGTGAGTCCATTTCACGGTGATCATGAATAATTCGTTAATATCCAATATTCAATTGCCTACTGACGTTATATGTTGTTTGAAATTGTTACCTATCATTAACCTGATAGAAACCAGATCATTTTATATCAAAGTTTTTCTGGGTACCATACTATATAAAATGATTGTAAAATGTAGATTATTCGATAGCTCTGTTTATGGTGTAAGGAGTAGCGATGAAGATAACCGATATACAAGTAAATGTATTAAAACCTCCAGAGGACACACATTTAACAAGTTTGGGTGGTGGTTCAGGTAATTTGTTATATCAGATACATACTGACGAAGGTATAACTGGCATATCAGAAGGTAGCAAAGGTTTACATTTCTCTTTACATAAGGCGTATGTGAATGATGTTATTAAGCCGGTTTTGATTGGATTAGATCCATGTCAGCCTAGGAGAATATGGGAAATATTATCTCTGGGTGATGGCCAAAGGGCCTCCAGGTTTCCTTCTAGGATAGTAGGATCTATAGATGTAGCACTCTGGGATATTATGGGTAAGGCCGCTGGAATGCCTATATACAAATTATTAGGTGGGGCTGCTAGAACTGAGATACCATTGTATTGGAGCAGAGGGAATGGATGGACAAAAACGCCTGAAGAGATGCTCAGTGAAATTCAAGAGGGATATGACAAAGGATTTAGGGCTTTCAAAGTTCGTATGGACTGGCGGGAATATCGGCAGGATGCGGATCCAAAAAAGGATTTTGCTATATTTAAAAAATGCAGAGAGTGGTTGCCGGATGATTGCGAGTTAAGCTTTGATGCTAACAGAGGTTACTCTGTACCGACGGCGATTGAACAGGGGAGAAAGTTTGAGGATTTAGGAATAGCCCATTTTGAGGAACCTTTGGCGCCGGAAGACCTTAACGGACTTAGACAGGTTGTAGACGCTTTGGATTGTGCTGTTTCGTCTGGAGAAGGAGAAACGTCTTCATGGAAATTTAGAGATTTAATTCAAATTGGTAACCCAGATATACTGCAGCCAGATGTATTAGCAGTAGGAGGTTTGTCAGAAATGATAAGGGTTTTTGAACTGGCATCAGTTCATCATAAAATCCTTATGCCTCACAGTCCTAATGTCGGATTTAACTCTATGGCTAGTTTACACATTTATTCTACAGTGACCAATGCTGTTAGACCGCATGAGTATTCCGAAGAATTTACTGGTCCACAGGAACAAGTGCAAAAGTTGTTTAAGGAACCGGTAGCAATAGAAAATGGTGTAATCAAACTACCTGACAGACCAGGTTTGGGGCTTGAATTGGATTACGAATATCTTGAAACTAGAATAGAACAATAATTCAGTAGTGGTCACACTTTATTTATTTGACTGAGGCGGGTTCATATGATATAGTCGGACATTACCCGTAATGCCTGAACATCTTTAATTTTGTAGGGGAAGCTTATACCAAAAGAATATAGAATAAATCAACGCATCAGAGTTCCTGAGGTCTTAGTTATAGATGACCTTGGAGAGCAGCTCGGGACGCTTTCTATAGCGGATGCTATTCAACTGGCTAGAGACAAGGGATTGGATTTAGTTGAAGTCGCACCTGCAGCGCAGCCACCCGTGTGCAGATTGTTGGACTATGGTAAGTTTAGGTATATACAAAATAAGAAAGAAAAAGAAGGACGAAAAAACCAAAAAGTTAATCTTCTGAGAGAAGTGCGATTTAGACCAGGAATCAGCGGACATGACTTAGAGGCCAAAACACGTATGGTAAGAAAATTACTTGGTGAAGGGTCTAAAGTAAAGCTCACAGTTATGTTCAGAGGCAGAGAAATAACTCACCAAAGTATAGGAGTCGAATTACTTCGCAAAGCAGCTGAGACCTTTAAGGAAGAGGCCAAGTTGGAAAAAGCACCTAGTATGGAAGGCCGGCGACTTAGCATAGTGATCGCTCCTCTTGGTCAAAAATCCAAAAGTGATAACGAGAGAGAAGTGGAGAC
>CEVQ01082019.1_pt1 | contig 12428 bp, 16 predicted proteins | sample 356551 | NCBI WGS metagenome assembly CEVQ01 (sample SAMEA2623756, study PRJEB7988) | marine metagenome | biome: marine biome (ENVO:00000447); feature: mesopelagic zone (ENVO:00000213); material: "saline water (ENVO:00002010), including plankton (ENVO:xxxxxxxx)" | depth 250 m | reverse complement strand
TAGCAATGCATCGGATTTCAACATTAGATGAAGATTACTATTATGGTGGTCCTACAAGATTTTTTGGAATGTTTTATTCTAGGTTGCCTGGTGTTCCACTTGATAGGGCGAAATTGAATTTTGATCAATCTTTATTAGATAATCCAAACTTTTTTGGAACAAGAGTTTTAAGAGCACGGTACTATCACACTAAGCTGGGAAATCGTGAGCTATTTGAAGAAGATTTAAAATTCGTTATTAACGGAGATCCATCATTGCTGCCAGATGCAATGCCAGAGAATCTTTTTGAACAAGAAAAAGCGAAAGAATTATTAAATAATACAACTATTCTTTTTGAGTAAAGTAATAAAATTATTCATTTTGATTAATTAAATAAGAAATTGAATCTATATTTGATTGTATAAATTTTTTAATATTTAAATTCGACCAATCAACAATATTCATATAATCAGAAACAATTTTTAAGATCTTAATTTTTGATAAGTCAAAATATTTTATTGCTATATGAGTAATTGCTGCTGCTTCCATATCTACTAATTCTTTATATAAATTATTATCATTTTTATTAATATTTTTTTCTACAGTTGTTAAACCAATTTTAGGAATTAAAATATTTTCAGTTTCAGGGAATACATATTCTTTTTTAAAAAAATCACTATTTAATCTTTCTATATAATAAATATTTCCTATTTTAGTAGAAGAAGGGTTGCCACCTGCAATACCAACATTTATTAATATACTATTTCTGCTATATATTCGATTTAAATAGATAGGTAATGTATCTATTACTTTATTTCTACCTACGCCTGTTACTAAGAGACTGTATTTATCATTCGAATATACTTTTAAATCAGGTTGTTTTATATCTCTTGCTAAATTATAAAAGTCTATAATTGGATTGGCCTCATCCTGTAAAGCTGTAATAATAATTTTATCTACCATTAAAATTAATTATTTAAATAATATACCGAATGAATATCCAATAATATTGATAAATATATCTGTTATCTTATTCATTGGCGTTTCAATTGCAAAGTTACACGGTATAAATAATTCAACTATTTCCCATCCAAGTGACAACATAAGAAATAGCGGCCAGCTTTTATTAAAATATTTTCCATATATAAACCAAATTGTAAAATGGACAATTGAATAATAATTAATAAAGGTCATATTGTAAATCAAGCATGACTATTAGATACATTGAATTAGAATTATTTTTTAATTTGAATTCCTAATTCCTTTAACTGAGTTTTAAAAACAGAGCTTGGGGCACCATCCATCAATGACATCGCAGATGTAGTTTTAGGAAAAGCAATAACGTCTCTGATATTATTTGTACCAGCAAGCAACATAACTAATCTATCAAAACCAAATGCGATGCCACCATGCGGAGGAGTCCCATATTTGAGAGCATCTATAAAAAAACCAAATCTTTCTTTGGCTTCTTTTTTATCAATACCAAGTATATCAAAAATAGCTTTCTGCATCTCTGAATTGTGTATTCTAATTGAACCGCCTGCTACCTCATAGCCATTAATAATTAAATCGTATTGTTTAGAAGGAATAGATTCTGGTGAAGCTTTTAGCTTCTCTAAGTCATTAGATTTTGGTTGCGTAAAAGGATGTTGGAGAGAATGATAACGTTTATCTTCTTGGTTGTACTCAAACATAGGGAAATCTGTTACCCATACTGGCTTGAATTCTTTCGATTTTGCATACTCTTCTTTTCTAGCAATTTCAATACGTAGAGCTCCTAATGATAATTGAGTTATTTTATTATCATCACCAATAATAAAAAGAATATCGCCATCATTTATATTAAGTTTTTTTCTAATCTCTTTATGTAAATCATCATTAAAAAACTTAGAAATACCTCCAGTAAATTTTCCTTCATCAGCTTTCATCCATGCTAAGCCTTTAGCTTTATATCTCTTAACATATTCTGTAAAATGATCAATATCTTTTCGTGAATATTTAGCACCATCAGGAACAATAATACCCATTACACATTCAACTGAATTAAAAGCTTTGAACTCACTTTTTTCTGAAAAAGACTTAAAATCATTTAATAATAAATCATAACGTAAATCTGGACAATCAGTACCATACTTTGACATTGCATCATCATAAGTCATCTTGGGAAAAGGATTCGCTAAATCAATATTTTGCACTTTATTAAAAATATACTTAGTTAATTCCTCGCATTTTCCCATTACATCATTTTCACCTACAAAAGACATTTCAATATCTATTTGGGTAAATTCGGGTTGTCGATCAGCTCGCAAATCTTCATCACGGAAACATTTTACTATTTGAAAATATTTATCAAATCCAGAAATCATTAATAGTTGCTTATACATCTGAGGAGACTGTGGTAAAGCATAAAACTTTCCATTATGTATTCTACTTGGAACTAAATAATCTCGTGCTCCTTCAGGGGTAGATTTCATGAGCACTGGTGTTTCGACTTCTAAAAAATCATTTTTTGAAAGAAAGTCCCGAACTGCTTGATACGTTTTATGTCGAACTTTTATATTATTTTGCAATTCATTTGTTCTTAATTCAAGAAATCGAAATTTTAAGCGAAGATCTTCTTCAGCACTATTGCGATCAGTAATAATAAAAGGAAGAGGCGCAGATTCATTTAAGATTTCATGATCAGAAATAATGACTTCAATCTCACCTGTTGCTATATTTGGATTTATAGCATTTTTATCTCTCTTCTGCACAACACCCTTTACTGATAGGACATCTTCCATAGATAGTTTTTTAACTAATTCAAAATCACTCTTAAAACTATCTTGATTATAAACAATCTGCGTTTTACCATATCGATCTCTAATATCTACAAATACAACCTGACCATGAAACCGAACAGCATTTACCCAACCATTTAAGCATACTTTTTCACTAATATTAGTTGATGTTAATTCTCCACATGTATGTGTTCTTCTATTCATATTTATTAATAAAAAAAAACCGCCCAAATTTACAGGCGGTTTTTCTATAATTATATCTCAAATTACCTTTTTGCTACACGCAATCGATTTAATGCCCTTGATAATGAACTTTCCATACGTACTTCATCAACTTCATCTTTAGTTGTTTTAGTCTTACGTTCCTTTGCTCTTTTCAATGCAGATTCAGCCCTTGAAATATCAATATCCGATGATAATTCAATCGTTTCAACTAATAAACAAACTTCATTTTCATTGATTTCTGCAAAGCCACCACTTGTTGAATAAAATTTAGTCTCGGATTTACTTTGGATCATAATTTCTCCAATATCAAGGCTAAAAATACCATCCTGATGATTGGCCATTATACCAAAAGAACCATCCATTCCAGGACAACGAACGTAATCAACTTCGATTACATCCAGATTTTGTGTTGGGGTTACTATATCTAAAGTAAAATGAACCATTAAGCTGCCAATTTTTTACCCTTTTCAATTGCTTCATCAATTGTTCCAACATAGGAAAAGGCATTTTCGGGGCACTCATCAACATCTCCATTTAAAATAGCGTAAAAACCAGCAATTGTATCCTCTAGTTCAACATATCTACCTTCAACATTGGTAAACTGCTCTGCAACAAAGAATGGCTGCGACATAAACCTTTGAATTTTTCGCGCTCTTGATACTGAAAGTTTATCATCATCTGATAACTCATCCATACCTAGGATTGCAATGATATCCTGTAAGTCCTTATATTTTTGAAGAATGTTTTGAACTTCCCGCGCAGTATTATAATGATTATCACCTATTACTCGAGGATCTAAAATTCTAGAAGTTGATGCAAGAGGATCAACAGCAGGATAAATACCAAGTTCAGCTATTTTTCTTTCTAAAACTGAAGTTGCATCTAAATGTGCAAAAGCCGTAGCAGGTGCCGGGTCAGTTAAATCATCTGCAGGAACATAAACAGCTTGGACAGATGTAATTGATCCATTTTTAGTAGATGTAATTCTTTCCTGTAAATCACCCATTTCAGTACCAAGAGTAGGTTGATAACCAACTGCAGAAGGCATCCTACCTAATAATGCAGACACTTCTGATCCTGCTTGAGTAAATCGAAAAATATTATCTATAAATAATAATACATCTTTTCCTTCATCATCTCTAAAATATTCAGCCATGGTTAGACCGCTAAGAGCTACTCTTAATCTTGCACCTGGAGGTTCATTCATTTGGCCAAAAACCATAGTGGTTTTTTCAATTACTCCTGATTCAGTCATCTCATTATATAAATCATTTCCTTCTCTAGTTCTTTCTCCCACACCAGCAAAAACAGAATAACCACCGTGTTCCGTAGCAATATTTCTAATCAATTCTTGAATCAAAACAGTTTTGCCAACGCCTGCTCCTCCAAATAGACCAGTTTTACCTCCTCTAGTATAAGGCTCCATCATATCCACAACTTTAATACCCGTAACTAACATTTCTGTTGAGGTCGATAAGTCTTCATGCTTTGGGGCAGAACGATGAATTGGATATTCCTTATCTGCAGAAACTTTACCTTTCCCATCAATTACATTGCCAGTCACATCAAACAACCTACCTAATGTTTCAGGTCCAACAGGAACCGAAATTGGTTTACCTGTATCCTTAGCATCAACGCCTCTTACTAGTCCATCTGTAGAATCCATCGCAACTGTGCGTACAGTTGAATCTCCTAGATGTTGAGCCACTTCTAAGATTAGGTCTCTTTCATCTTCCCTTTCTACGTTTAATGCATTCATTATTTCTGGTAAATTACCATCTTCAAAAGTCACATCAACAACCGCACCCATTATTTGAGATATTTTTCCAATATTTGCCATAAGTATTCCCTTTATTACTTCAATGCTTCAGCTCCGCCAACTATCTCCAGCATTTCTTTTGTAATTGACGCTTGTCGAGCTTTGTTAAATTCAAGTGTTAAATTTTTAATCATATCCTCAGCATTATCTGTCGCATTTTCCATTGCAACCATCCGTGCAGCTTGCTCGCTAGCATAGGACTCTAATAAATATTTCCACATTTGAACATTTAAATGCCGAGGAATTAATGATTTTGTTAATTTTTCTTTAGAAGGCTCATAAAGCCGATCAGAAATAGAGGAGCTTTCCTCTTGATTATATTCTAATGGGAGTAATTGCTCTGATTGAATAGTTTGAGTTGCAACGTTAACAAATTCATTATAACATACATGAATTTCATCAACTTTTTTAGTTACAAAATGATCAATAATTTTTTCACCCATCTTTATTGCGTGTGTAAACTCTAAATCATTCCAAAACTCTATATGAGATTGAACAATATTATAATTTCTTCTAGTAAAATAATCTCTAGCTTTTTTCCCAATACAAAATAGATCGACATTATCCTTACCAATATCATTGATTTCTAATTCTGCTTTTTTAACTACATTGGTATTAAATGAACCTGCAAGACCTCTATCAGAAGTAACAACAACATATCCAACTCGTTGAATAGTTCTAATATCTAATAATGGTAGAAGAGTACGATTTACATCCGGCAATAAATGATGAATGACATTTACTAAACGATTTGTATAAGGTCGAGCTTGTTCCATTCTTTCTTGAGCTTTACGCATTTTAGCTGCTGCAACCATCTTCATTGCTTTAGTAACCTTCTGGATACTCCTTACAGATTTAATTCGATCTCGTATATCCTTTAAATTTGCCATTTTAATATTAAGCTATAAAGCCATCCTTAAATTGACTAATTGATTTATCTAAAACATCAGACATCTCTTCTGACATAACTCCTTCACTTCTTAATGTTTCTAATTCTTTTGAGTTATTGGCGTCTAAATAATCAAATAATGCAGATTCAAATTCAGAAACTTTGTCTAAAGGAATATCATCTAAATGACCTTTCGTTCCTGCAAAAATAATTGATATTTGTTTATCAATATTCATTGGTGAATATTGCTTTTGTTTTAATATCTCTACCATACGCTCACCACGGGTTAACTGAGCAAGAGTGCTTTTGTCCAAATCTGATCCAAATTTTGCAAATGCTTCAAGTTCTCTGAACTGAGCTAGATCTAACCTTAGCGTTCCCGCAATACTTTTCATTGCTTTTACTTGAGCATTACCACCAACTCGGGATACAGATAATCCAACATCAATTGCAGGACGCACACCTGAATTAAATAAATTGGTTTCTAGGTAAATCTGACCATCTGTAATAGAAATAACATTAGTAGGAATATATGCAGCGACATCTCCTTCTTGCGTTTCAATAATTGGAAGCGCTGTAAGAGATCCTCCCCCAAGTTCTTCAGATAATTTTGAAGCACGTTCAAGCAACCTGCTATGAAGATAGAAAACATCTCCAGGATAAGCCTCACGTCCAGGAGGTCTACGCAACACCAGAGACATTTGGCGATACGCTACAGCTTGTTTGGATAGATCATCATAAATAATTAGTGCATGTTTACCATTATCTCTAAAATATTCTCCCATGGCACAACCTGAATAAGGAGCAATAAATTGCAGTGGTGCAGCATCTGATGCATTTGCAGCAACAATAGTTGTATAATCCATTGCTCCTGCATTTTCAAGTTCAGAAACAATAGATGCTACGGTTGAGGCCTTCTGTCCAATCGCTACATAAATACAATAAACTGGCGCGTCTGTCTCATGGGTATATTTCTGATTAATTATTGTGTCTATGGCAATTGCTGTTTTTCCTGTTTGACGATCACCAATAATTAGTTCCCTTTGCCCTCGACCAATAGGGACCATACTATCTATTGGTTTAATACCTGTCTGAAGCGGTTGCTTAACAGGCTGACGAGCCATAACACCAAGCGCTTTTCTTTCAATAGGGAGTGAATCTTTTGAATCAATGGATCCTTTTCCATCCATCGCTTGACCTAAGGGATCAACTACACGCCCTACCATTGCTTCCCCCACAGGAACTTCGACAACGCGACCTGTTCGTTTTGCTAAATCACCTTCCTTAACTAAACTGCTATCACCAAATAATACAAGGCCAACATTGTCTTCTTCTAAATTCAATGCCATACCAAACGTATCATTAGGTAATTCAACTAATTCTGAACTCATTATATTTTCCAGTCCAGAAACTCTGGCAACACCATCACCGACTGAAATAATTTCCCCTACTTCACTGACATCAACTGCACCTTCAAATTTTGCAATTTGTTCTTTTAATAATGCGGTAATGTTATCTGTATTAATATCCATAATTTCCCTTAAATAAATTATTATTGAAGTAAATCTTTCCTAAGATTTTCCATTTTTGTTTTTATTGAAGCATCTAGAAAAATATTATCAATTCTAAGCTTTAACCCTCCTATAAGAGAAGAGTCAACTGTTGTAGTTAATTCAGTATTTTTACCAATAATTGCTTCTATTTGTAATCGAAGATTATCTTTTTCTTCCTTTGATAACTCATCTGCCGTGTGTGCTGTAACGATTGCAATATTCATTTCATCTTTAACCAAAGAATTAAAGTAAAATGAAAAATTACGTAAAAACATAATTGGATTATCATCAGCATGCATAATAATTAATTCTTGAATTATTGGATGAACTAAGTCCTTAAACACAGAATGAATTAATTCACTTTTTTGATCCACAGAAAATCTTTTTGATTGAAGAAAACCGCGCAATTGAGCATTATCTTTTAATAATTGAATGATTAAACGTATCGATTCTTGAACATCTTCTACTACATTTTGTTCTTTGGATATTTTCATAACCACAGAAGCAATATGTTTAGTTTTCTCTTTATGCTTCATACCCTTTGATATTCTTTAATGATTCATTAATTAATGATTTATTATCTTCTTCATTGAGATTCTTTTTAACCAATTTCTCAGCAATAGATAATGATAACCCTACTACTTCGCCCTTTATTTCAGCAATAGCTTTTTCCTTTTCCATCTTAATCTGCTCTTTAGCATCATCCAGGTTTGCTGCCGCCGTTTCTTTCGCTTTAGATAAAGTACTTTCCTTTAATTGATCAGCAGCTTTTTTCCCTTCACCAACAATAGCCTGGGCTTCAGACCTAGCTTTTGCAATTATCTCATCACCTTCAGATGTAAGGCGATCAAGTTCTTTTCGAGCTTTTTCAGCATCTTTAAGTGATCTTGCAATTTCATTTTCCCTTTTTTCTAATGCATGTAATAAAGGCTTCCAAGCGAACTTTGATAGCAATCCTAGAAGAATTAAAAAAGTAATAATAGTCCAGACAAATAACCCTGGATCCAATTGTACTAGTGGATTATCCACAATAAGCTCCTTTGCTATTAATTATTACTATCTAATTATTTCATTAAAACAATTAGCAGAACAAATACTTCAGCTAGAATCGCGACACCTTCAAGTAAGAATAAAGGTAAATTTACTGCAGCAGTAATTTTATCTGCTGCCTCTGGCTGTCTAGCAATTCCATCTGCTGCTGCTGCTGCAAAACGACCAATTCCTAAACCAGCACCTACAACAATTATACCTAGACCAATTGCGGCCCCAAAATAATGAAGAACTTCCATTATTTTACCTCTCTTTCATTTTAGTTAATGATGAACGTTAATGGCCATGCCTATAAACACAGCCGATAGTAGCGTAAAAACATACGCTTGTACAATTACAACAATTATTTCTAAACCGGAAATTGCTGCAGCCATCGGAACTGAAATAATGGCAACACCAATACCAGCAAACACACTATGAAACATATCAGCAAAAATAGCCATAAATGATAAAATCGCTAATAGCGCTATATGACCTCCTGTCATATTAGCAGCTAATCGCATAGTAAGAGCGAATGGCTTTACAAACATTCCTATAATCTCAATAGGAATAAGAATAACATATACAAAACCTGGAAGTCCTTGTGGAACAAGATTCTTCCAATGTTGGATAAACCCATGAGCCCGAACTCCAGCAATAATTATAGAAAAAAAAGTTATTATTGCTAAAGCTGCAGTTACGTTAAAGTTTCCTGTAGCCGTAGGCCCCCCATGAAGCAAACCATTTATAAAATTTTGACTATCATCTGCAGGTACGTGCAAAATAAATCTGTTGATGACCCCTAATAAATCAAATATAGGTACCATACCTATTGCATTAGCAAAGAAAATAAAAAATAAAAATGTTAATATAAGTGGAGCCCAATTATTAACCCATTTAGGTCCAACGTTTGGTCTAACAATCGTATCTCGAACAAAGGTTACAACAATTTCAATTAGATTCATTAAACCAGATGGAATTAATTTTTTTTGCTTAACAAATTGTTGAATAGGTATAATAACAACTAACCCAACAGAAATAGCTACCATCCACAGCATTAGTACATGCTTAGTTACAGACATATCTATATTTAATAAATGAGGTAAATGAAATATAGGGTGATGAATATCTGAATTAGAAACATGGTGAATAATGTTATCACCAACTTGTTCCATCACACCTTGTGCTTCATGTCCGCCAGAACTACCTAACATATAATATTTTAACTATAATTAATTATTATCTATCAATGATCTTACAATATAAGCTTCTGTTAAGTGAAGCATTAAATAATAGCCCGTAAAGCTAATAATAAATGGTATGGGATTAAAAGACATAAAACTAAAAATAGCTACAATTATAATCCCATATAGAATCATTTTCATAATCATAGCAATGCTAATATATTTTGTGAGATTTAAAGAAAGTTTTATATGTATATATTGAGTAATTAATACAGAAAATAAAAAAATTATCCACGGAATAATCATCCCTAAAAATATCTCTTTAATCATGGAAGGGAAAACTGGGCTTAATAACCCCCAGCTTCCAAAGCATATCATGCTAATGTAAATAATTAATTTTATCAATTATTTAGACCACAAAATTTTTGCTAATTCATAAAAACCTATAATTAATCCAATCATTAGCCCAAATAATGTAAACCAAGGCATCGTATCATATCGATTATCAAAATAAAATCCAAGGAGACAAAAAATAGTCACTGCACCTATTAATGTATAGGAAGCAGATGCAGCTGGTCCAGATTGTACTAAATATCTTTGTATATAATAAAAAAAGTTTTTATTGGAGCTATCCTTTGATTCAGGCATTTGGATCAATGGGTGAAGATGCCATTGTAAATCTAGCTTTTGGTTCTTCTTTTGTAGAAGAATCTATATCCTTCTTTTCATTTCCAATAACGCTACATGAGCCTTGAAATTGAGCTCCATCTTCAATAATTAAGCTTGAGTATACTAAATCACCATTTATTTCTGATTTTCTTCCCAATACAATTTTATTTGCTACTGCGATATCTCCTTTTATACTACCGCCAATATGAGCATCGCTTGCTTGAATATTTCCAAAAACTTGACCAGAAATAGTAATCCTTAGGGGACCCTCCGTTTGGATATCGCCATATACTTTACCATAAATAATGATTCCACCCTTCAAGGAAATTGGGCCATTTACAACAGCTCCTTTACCAATCATTGTTTGAACATTTTTGAAATCAATTTTAGCCATTTTACTCTACACTTAAATTTTTCTCATTATACTCAGGGAAGAATTCTAATGGATCCAAAGGATTCGATCCCTCCCAAACTTCAAAATGTAAGTGTGGTCCAGAAGAAATACCAGTATTTCCTGCAAGTGATATAACGTCTCCACGATTCACTATATCACGTTTATCTACGAGATTTACCTGATTATGTCCATAAAATGTAAAATAATCATTTCCATGATAAATAATTAACATATTACCTAAATCTGTTGACCATCCAGAAAAGATGACTACTCCTGAAGCTGAGGCAACAACTGGGTCTCCTTCCTTAACAGAAATATCAATACCATAATGATTACTTTTCCAGATATGAGGGCGAACAATCATCCTCTGGGTTATATACCCATCAATCGGTGCTTTTGTTGGAATATTGCTGATTTGATTTGTTGAATATTGAATATCATTATTATTTATTTGAGAAGCTTCACTTATACTATCCAAGCCATCCTTAAAAGAATGTAAATCAACTTCGGATCCAAGATTTTTTCTTAATAACTCATCCATTTGCTGTAGGCGCTGTAAATCATGAAAAAGCTCCATTACTTTCACTCGTTCTGTTGCTAGTTTATTATAACTTGCTTTCATTTTTTGAAACTCAATTGATTTTGGAATAAAAAAATATCCTGCAAACAAAATTATACTAAAAATAGAAATTGATATAATTATAATTAGAAATAGCCAGCTCCTTTTGAAAGAAAAACTTCTTCCTTCTGATTCATTATCTGGAATAAGTAAAACTGTATATTTATTAGCTTTCATAATATTTATTATTCAATAGATCGTAACAAATCTAAAATTCTATCAAAATCACCATCAGAAAAGAAATGTATTTCAATATCTCCTCCTTTTTTTGAATGATGGATTTCTACTTTAGTCCCAAATATTGTGATTAATTCATCTTCAATCATTTTTAAGGGAGAGCTGCTTTTCTTTGGCTTTATAGTAACAATTTTATTCTTTCCAGATGATTTTCCTTTTGCAATGACCTCAGCTGCTCGAACACTTAATTTTTTGGTTACTATCAAATTATATAATTTGTTCATTCCAGTAATTGTTTTCATCATTAATATTGCTCGCCCATGTCCTGCAGAAATTGTTTGATTACGTAAACTACCTATTATATTTCTAGGTAATTTTAATAATCGTAAAGCATTTGAAATAGTTACCCGTTTCTTCCCCACGGTCTTTGCAATCCTATCTTGAGAATAATTAAACTTACTTTGCAATACTGCATACCCTTCAGCTTCATCAACAGGGTTTAGATTTTCTCGCTGAATATTTTCAATTAATGCAATTTCCATTAATTCAGATTCATTAGAAATAGATACTACATATACTGGAATATCTTTTAATCCTGCCAATTTTGAAGCTCTTAACCTTCTTTCACCAGCAATTAATACAAATTTTCCATTATCTTCTTTAACAGTAATAGGAGTAATGACTCCTTTTTTTCTTATCGAAGCAATTAGTTCTTGAAGACTTTGTTCATCTAGGCCATCTTTTCTTGGCTGCAATGGATTGGTAGCTATATTTTCAATAGGAATTTCCATTACTCCAGATTTTGCTGAAAGATTATCAGCTGGCCCATGAATTAACGCTTCTAATCCTCTTCCTAGGCGCTTAGTGGCCATTATCAATTATCTCCTCAATTAACTGCATATAATCCTGTGTGCCTACTGAATTTGCATCATATAATAAAGCTGGTTTCCCATAGCTTGGAGCTTCACCAAGTCGAACATTTCGATGTATAACTGTTTTAAATAATTTGTCTCCAAAATAGCTTTTAACCTCATCAAGAACTTGTTTGGATAAATTTAACCTTCCATCAAACATTGTTATTAAAACTCCTGCAATATTTAATTTTTTATTT
>CEVQ01009604.1_pt1 | contig 12439 bp, 16 predicted proteins | sample 356551 | NCBI WGS metagenome assembly CEVQ01 (sample SAMEA2623756, study PRJEB7988) | marine metagenome | biome: marine biome (ENVO:00000447); feature: mesopelagic zone (ENVO:00000213); material: "saline water (ENVO:00002010), including plankton (ENVO:xxxxxxxx)" | depth 250 m | reverse complement strand
CTAAATTAACACTAGACATCATTCGGCTTGGATTAGATTTTAGTTTTTGAAGTGACTTGGCACCTTTGACTTTGTCTTTTAGCATCTGCTCAATTTTTGAAGGCCTAATACTAACTAATGCAACTTCTAAACCGCTGAAGTATCCAGAAAGTCCTATGAGTGTAATTAACGCAGGAATCTCATACTCTATTTGCAATTTTTAATTCCTCTTTGGTTAAATTTTTGAAACAGCAATATTGCTTCATTTATTGTAGAATACACCGCATTTTTTACTTAATTACATTAGAGATACCGGTCTTTTAAGGATTAAGATTTGATTGAATTGAATTGTAGTAAATTACGCATGAATTATGATTTAGGAGGAACTGCAAACATATTGTTAGGATCATTATGGTATTCTATTGGTAACATTGGTTCTTTTTGCCTACCAGTAAGAACTCCAATTATTCTGTCATCCTTTTTCATTATTTCATTATCAAGAAGTTTTTTAATTCCAGCAACTGTTGCGCCTGATGCCATTTCACAATCAAATCCATTTAATCCAACTGCGGACATTCCATCAAGCATTTCTTTGTCAGAAACCTGTATGACAACTCCGTTAGTAAACTCTAATGCTCGGAGTCCCTTCGTTATGTTTGCTGGTTTGCCTATTTGTATAGCAGTGGCTTTAGTTTTAGGTTTTAATTTTTCATCTTGACTCATCGCTTGATAGTATTTTTCAATCAATTCTAAATTTGGAATTCCATCATTCCAACGCAGTTCCTCATTTTCAAACTTTCCGTTGTATAGTTGATATAATGTATTTGCACCTTCTGCATTTATTGCTGCAATTCTTGGTATTTTTTTGATCCATCCCCATTTATGAAGTTCAATCAAACATTTACCACAACTTGATATGTTTCCTAATGCCCCACCTGGATAGACAATCCAGTCAGGTACTTCCCAATTAAGAAATTCTAAGGCTCTAAGCGGAATTGTTTTTTGTCCTTCTATTCTAAATGGATTTACAGAATTTACAGTGTAACTACCTACTTGTTTTGCCGCGTCTAGTGATTTAGTAAAAGCGTCATCAAAATTTCCATTAACTTTGATCATCTGCGTTCCAAATTGATATGCTTGACTAAGTTTACCGGGTGCAATTTGACCATCAGGTATGTATACATCACACTCCATGTTTTCATTAGCAGCAAACATTCCTGCAGATGCTGACGTGTTACCTGTTGATGCACAAATTATTTTTTTTGCATTCATTAATTTTGCATGCGTTACAGCAGTAGACATACCATTATCTTTGAATGAACCACTTGGATTGTAGCCTTCTGGCTGTAACATTAAATTATTGTTATCAATGTTGATAAAACTTGAAACTTTTGACATATGATACGGTTTAGACTGTCTACCTTCTGCTCCATCTAACGAAACCAAAAATTTTGAACACTCTTCCAAATTTTCAGTATCAATTTCACAAAAATTTAGTAGTTCTCTAAACCTCCATACCCCACTTTCATTGTAAATACTTCCTTGCGGGTTTCTTCTTTCATCAAACACATCTTTTAATTTTGATGATGGCGCATCTTTGTAATCTACGTCTAATAAAAAATCACATTTATCACATCTTAACTGGAATGATTTGATAGGAAACTGCTTACCACATTTAGGATTTATACATACCAAATTAGCGCTTTGTTTCATTATTTCTTACAAAACCCTTTGTAATTTAAACGAAATTGCCTGTCAAATCTATTTTTTTTAGCCTAACCAAAGATTTACAACCAAATTACTTTCAATGTGTTTGTGATAAAAGACAAAGGCGAATATCTAAAAGATTTAATGAAAAAAATTCTAAATTCCTATTCAATAATTGAAAATTTATCAGATACGCCAGTTGATTTAGAGTTATTACAAATTGAAGTGAAAAAAATTAACGGGTTTCTTCTCGTACTATCAAAAAAAACTACTCTATTCCATAATAATTCATCAGATGCTAAGTTTATGGAAAAAAATATAAAATTATATTTTGAAAATTATGAATTCTCACGTGAAATTAGTTTATTATTGGATACATACTCTGAAGACAAACTTCGGGTCAGAAATATTAGAGATTCTGTGATTAAGTCATTGGATGATCGAGAATTAATTAAAAAAATTTATGAGGTATCAAATGAACTTTAGTAGTTAATTTGCTTTTAGTTTCTTACGAGTGATTTTTGCATCTTTATCTTTAATTTGTTTCTCAACTTCAGATTTTTTATCCTCTACTGCTTTGAAAACCTCTTGTATTAGCCCATCAAGATAAGAATCTGAAACTTCAGGTGTCACAGTACTTGCAATTTGATTAATTGTAGTTGAAATTTCGGAACTTACGTCCTCAAACACTTCGGGATCATCAGCCGCAGTTGCATATAATGATTTTAGGTTATCTACTTGGGAGATAACCTGATCAGTCAGTGTTATCTTGAATTTTGAACCATTAACCTCTATCTCCTTAGTAATCATGATGTGAATTGAAAAAATGGGTTCTTATAGTTTCCTAAGTTAATCTTTTAACCTAAAATTGAATTAGATCAAGTGCCGCAGCATCGCTTATCAGTCTAGTATGGCGAGAATTAATCACATATCCATTTTTGATATCTTTAGTTGGCACCCACCTATTTGTAGATGTATAATGTCTTTTTTCTACTAACTCTTTTTCAACTTCTTCAATGTCAAGTTCACCTTCTTCAATCTCCTGAGATTCAAGGTGTTTTATTGTAATCAAAATTTTATTGACCTTAACTCTATCCCCCAGTTTCCATTGAGATGGAGCAGTCTCATCTGATAGTTCTAACACTTTAATCTTCATCTCTTTTTTGCCTAGTACATCACGACTGATTAACATACGTTCGTCAATAAAATCAGAAAAATTACTCATTCTACATACTAAAGTGGATTTTGAATACTTAAAGTATATGTAAAATTTGGACCTAGTTTGATTTTTTTCTTTCCTTGAATGGCATTTTGTATTCTTTTAGCGTTATCTTTTTTCTTTTTCCTTCAGATAGACCATATGTAGTTCCATCGTATCTACAAACTATATCGATTGGACTTCTTTTTATGTTCCAAACTTTAAAGAATTCACGCAACTCTCTTTTTTCATAGAGTCCTTTGCCTATTCTTTTTTTAGATAAAAACTTGAATGCAAGGATTACTTGTCGTGTTTTATAGACTTTAAAATTGGTCGTCCAGTTCATACATCTAATAATCTGATCATAGGGCACAGTGAGTGATGTACTTGTTCCAGATTTTGCCTCAATTGTGAAAATAATACTTGTACTGTTATTCAAACAAAGAATATCAGGTAATGCCACGCTAGGTGAGCCTAGTCTAAATGCTTTCCATTCATCCAATGCATTAAATCGTTTAACAAGTGTGTCTTCCCATTGATACCCACGCTGTCTTCTCATTCTAGATGCTTTTTTTGTGTCAGAATCTTTTGTGTGTATTTTTGTTCTCATTAAAACTGCTGATCGCATGAATACTATTCTATTTTCATACATATAGAATGGGAGGTAATAATGAGATGACCTAGTGTGTATTTAGATTAATTTAAAAATAAATTTTGGTTTCTGATCATAACTGCATTTGTATAATTCAACACTTTGGCCAACATTAGGTGTTATATTGGATTCTAGACTACCTAACATCCGTATTTTATCATTGGTTTCAATTAAGCAAAAATAGCAATCCTCTTTTTTTGAAAATTCGACAATCTTTCCAATTTTACTTGATTCTTCCCATGATGTCATGTTATAACAAACATTACATTGTGATGAAGGTGGCCAAACGAATTTTTGACATTTTTTACAGAAACTTATTACAAGTCTGCCTTCTGATAACTCTTCATCGAATTTTGTCATGATTCTAATATCATGACCGTACTTGATGTTGCTGCTGCAGACATATTGTGAATCAGGCCTTTTTTTGCGTCATGAATCTGTCTCCTTTCTGCCTTGTTTTGCAATTGCATTACAATTTCCATTACCTGTGAAATTCCAGTTGCGCCTAATGGATGTCCCGCACCAATTAAACCTCCTCTTGGGTTTATTTTTCGATTTTCAGTATTGAACATATTTCTAATATAATCAGATGCATTATCGTTACCTGAAAGTCCTAGATCCTTCACGGCCATTAATTCGCACACCGTAAACGCATCATGAATTTCTGCCACATTAATTTCGTTAGGACTGGTTCTTGCCATCTCATAAGCTTGCTTTGATGCAGTGATACTTGATGATAGTTCTGATAATTCATTAGTTGCAAAACTTGCAGAATTTGTTTTCTGACCAATACCAGATATCCAGATAGGTTCATCAGAAAATTGAGACGCTACATCTTCTGATGCCAGTAGGATTGATGTACCGCCTGAACATGAATGTGAACAGTCCAATAACCGTAAATCATCTGTTATATTTTTAGAGTTCATAACCTCAGAGATTGTAAATGGTTTATGTGAATATGCAATCGGATTATCAATTGCATGCTTGTGATTTTTAGCTGAGACAATTGCCAATTCTTCTTCAGTAGTATTGAATTTTCTTTTATGCGCTTTTGTAAACATGGAGGCCCAAAATATAGGATGCTCAAACTCACCACGAGTTTTATCCCATTCTAATACCTGCCCAGGGTTATTAATTGTGTCAGCACCAGAAACTAATACAACGTCAACTAATCCAGACGCAATGTAAGAATATGCAGAGATGATTGCACTTGAGCCAGAGCTACATAGGTGTTCAACTGAATGTGTAATCTTTGGTTTAATACCTGTAAGTTCTGACAATATAGCACCAAGATACTTTGAATTGTCGTTAGTTGAAACAATCACCCCATCAATTAAATTCTGTGAAATGTTTCTAGTTGTATCAAAAACATTCTTTGCTGATTCAAGGAGCAATGATTCAACAGGAACCTCGTTTTTTGTGAAATTAGTGCTTCCGTATCCAACTATTGCCGTTTTTTTCATTTTTCTAACTCCGAAAATGTCTGAGTCACTAAATCAAACGATTTTCCAACATCTCCAATTGGATTAAACTGTAAAATCGGTAAATCTATTCCAGTTTCATAAAATGATCTAATCTGGTTTTTACAATTTTCAGGAGTCCCTGATATACATAGGTCATTCACCATTGAATCAGGAACCAGTTCATAGTTATTTTTCAACCCATCTTTTTTGTACTCTTCAAAAATATTTTCAGTTTCCACTTTGTAACCATTAGATGCCAAAAACTCCCGATATATTTTTCCCACAGATATGTAAAAAGCAAGAGTTTTTTTTGCACGGGTTATTGCTTTATCAGCATCATGATCAACACATGTGATTATTTGAATTGTTGAATCAATCTTTCTCTTTTCCTGCATTTTTTCTAATGTCAGTTTAAGCTCATTTTTTGGTCTTAGATAAAAAATTACACCATCGGCAACATCCCAAGTCAATTCAACCATTTTTCTATTAACGGCTGCAAGATAGATTGGGATTTTTGTTCGACAAGGTTTTATCAATAATGAGAAATTTTTCAACGAGAAAATTTCTCCTGTATAATCAATTTGTTTTCCAGTTAGAACTAACTGTATGATTTCAATACACTCTTTCATTCTTTGCACAGGATTGGTAAACATTTTACCATGAAAATCTTCAACTATCGGTTGACTACTAGTTCCTAATCCTAGAATAAACCTTCCATTTGAAATAGAATCTACTGTAGCAGCACCCATTGCAATTAAACTTGGACTTCTTGAGTAGATGTTAATTATGGACGAACCTATTTTTGAAAGATTATTTTTGCTACTAACTAGACTTAATAAGGAAAAGTTTTCCATCCCCCATGTTTCTGGTATCCAAACTGTGTCTGGTTTAAACTCATTTAGTTTAGTAGAACACTCTAAGATTTCTTCAATTGTCAACAAAGAGCCTAAACTGTATGATATTCTCATATCTATCAATTATTAAAGAATCTAACATACTTCTTTGTTCTCATTTCCTCAGAACACAACTCAATGTCCTTAAAAGAATCGATTGAATGCCAAAGTACATTTTTAAATTTTACAGAGTTAAGTAATCTTTTTTTGGCAAGTTTTGGAAAAACATCTGCCTCTATACTCCCATTATTAGGCAGATCTTTCACCATATCTGTACTTAAATGATATAATCCTGGATTCATCCAGACATTATCAACGTCAGTTTTTTCATTAAATTTCAAGATTTTATTGTTTTTTATTTTCATTGTGCCAAATTTGGTCTTTAATTCATTTGTAGCAATAGTGTTTGGTTTTCTTAAAATCTTTTTCAAATTAATGTTTGTCACAACGTCACCATTAATGACAACAAATGATTCTTCATCTAGTTTTTTTGCAGCTTTTTTGATTGCACCGCCTGTACCAAGAGGTGTTTTTTCAACAGAATATTCAATGTTACAGCCAAAATTTTTCTTAGATTTCAAAAATTTTTCAATTTCATCTGCTTTATACCCGCTACAAATGATAATATCGTTGATTCCAAATTTTTTTAGATATTTAATTGACCACTCTATTAATGGAGTTTTGTTGATTCTGATTAATGGCTTAGGTATTTTATCGGTTAGTGGCCGAAGTCTCTTTCCCCTACCTCCAGCTAAAATTAATGCTTTCATATCCAAATTAACCAGCCTCTGTTTTTTAACTTATGTGATTTATAATTAGAATAATTCAAATGCCGCAACTCCAAAAAAGTATCCTACCAAAACCATAGTGATTCCCCATCCACATGAACCTAAAACTGTGTACAAGAGAAATTTCTTAGTATCCATTTTTAGTAGACCTGCTGGAATAGAAATCATCTCTCTGAATACCGGTATCATTCGTCCAAATAATACGGCTTTATCACCATATTTTTCAAACCATTTTTCTACTCGTTCTAATTTTTTTTCAGAGACTCGAACTCGCTTCAAATATTTTAGCAATGCAACTCTACCTAACTTTAATGCGATAAAGTAGATTACAGTAGAACCTATTGACGCTCCAAGACCGCCAACAATACCTAATATTACAACTTCAAACACATTCAAGCCGTTTTGCGATGCAATGAATCCAGCTGTAGGAAACACTGCCATTGTTGGGATAGGCGGAATTATCGTTTCAAGTATTGCTGCTAAAAAAACCCCAGCGTAAAGATATTCTGAAAGAAATTCAGAAATCCATTGAATTAGTAATTGAATTTCACTCATTGCAATCTTTCTCAGTCATGTAATAGTGAAGCTCTGTGTAACATTCTGAGCACCATTCTTCAAAATCGGTATGTTCACAATCATAACTGTTACTAGTCTTTTTTCCGCATTTATTACAGATAGCCAATGATTGTGTCTATTTGGATGATTTTTTAATCTTGATAGCGCCTAAGGCAATCTGAAATATTCCGGGACCAAATAACATTGCAGCTGATGCAGCAGGATCTCTTTCCATGCCTTCTGGAGATGGATTTCCTATAACTGCAGCACCACCAACTAGTATGAGTGCTCCTGCAATTATTATCATCACGCCTAGCCCTTTAGATGGTTCTTTTAGAGAGATAAAGAATGCAATTATCGGTAAAATTAATGCAGGTGCACCTAATCCAATTCCACGTTGCATTTCATTAAGTGGAAGAAATCCATTTTTCCTTTCACCAACTTCACCATCAATATTGATGCTTGCTGCAACATCTGCACCATATACAAGAAGTAAACCAATAGCAATGCCTGTTATAACCAGCGAAGCTTGTATTGCCATGTTTTTTCTCGGAGTCTCTGTATTAATAAAGCATGAGGTTTTTTCGCAATAGTTTCAGGATATTATTCTGGTTCAATCATTATATTTTTTTTAAGATCGGGTAATTTTTGTAAAAGGTTTTCCATGCCTAAATTATCTACATCCACTAAATTCACGTGTCCTATCTTTCTTTTCGGTTTTGATTCTAATTTACCATACATTTTCAGAAACGAATTCGCAATAGTTAATGACGGTTTTTTGTATTTACCTGTAAAACCCTTTGGTCCTAATATATTATACATTATTGTAGGATGTAATAATTCTGTACTTCCCAGCTTCATTCCTAAGATTGCTCGTAGATGCTGTTCAAATTGTGATGTTGCACTAGATTGTAATGTATGATGCCCTGAATTATGTACTCTTGGAGCAATTTCATTAATTAATACTTGATTATTTCTTGTTACAAACATTTCAATTCCAAAAACTCCTGCGCCATGTAGAAACTCCATAGTCTTCTGTGCTATCTGTTCAGCTTTGTTGGAAACCTCGATGCTAGTTCGTGCAGGGGCAATAGTTGTTCTGAGTATATTCTCTTCATGCATATTCTCAACCAAAGGATACGTCTGAATTTCACCAGTGGTACTTCTTGCGGCAATTACAGAAACTTCCATCTGAAAGTCAATAAATTCCTCAACCATCAATAATTGACCATCAAATGACTGTAGAGCCTCAGTTACTTGTCCTTTAGTGTCAATCTTAAAATTGCCTCTACCGTCATATGCATCCTTTCTTGTCTTAAGCAAGACTGGAAGTCCAAATCCATCAATTTTTGATTCTAATTCCTCCTTAGATTTAACTTCAGCAAATTTTGCTACGGGTATATTATTTTCATTCAAGAATTTCTTTTGTAACAACTTATCTTGGATTGTTCGTAAGGTTTCTGGCGATGGATTAATCTCACAGTTTGATTCTAAACTCTTCAATACATCACTATTTCCTGATTCGATTTCATACGTTATGATATCACTACGTTGTGCTAATTCTCTGATTGATGATTCATCTTTAAAATCTGCAATTATTTGATCTGCACCGACTTTTGCCGCGGGGCATTTTTCTGTCGGATCAAGAACAATCACTTTTGAAATATCCAATGGCATGTTTTTAGCCGCTTCAGTGAGCATCATGCCGAGCTGACCACCTCCAATTATCCCAAGTATTTTACTCACAATCAAAAGCAATCATTCAATTACAAATAGTTTCGTAAAACAAGATTTGAATATTTTAATTGCCTACATTATATCAGATGGTATTGGGTACTGAAAAATTTCATATAAGTTTAGGGCATAATGACGATTCTATTCGTGCAAGTGCAAATCTGGATTCTGTCTCATTTTGGAATGAATGTGCAAAACGTCTAACATGGTTTAAAACTTGGGAGAAGACACTTGATTGGAATCCGCCTTTTGCAAAATGGTTTGTAGGAGGTCAAATCAACGCGTCATACAACGCACTAGATATTCACCAAGGAAAAAAATCATCAAAAACTGCTATTTTTTGGGAGGGTGAAGATAGAAGTGAACGAGTTATTACGTATTCTGAGTTGTATAAACAAGTCAAAAAATTTGCAAATGTTCTAAAAACATTAGGTGTGGAAACTGGTGATCGAGTGACTATTTACCTTCCAATGGTCCCAGAATTGATAATTTCAATGTTAGCATGTGCACGAATAGGTGCAACACATACTGTTGTGTTTTCAGGATTTAGCTCAACTTCATTAAAAGACAGAGTCGAAGATTCAAAATCTAAAATAATTATTACAGCTGATGGAGGTTTTAGAAAAGGTAAACTAATAAAACTTAAAGAAATAGTTGATGAGTCAGCGTCTAAGGTTTCATCAGTTGAACATGTAATTGTCTTGAGACGTGCAAATAACGAGATTAATCTGAATCAAGATGATAAATTATGGTCTGATTTAATGTTAAACGCGTCAGAAGATTGTGATGCTGAAAAATTAGATAGTGCACATCCACTTTACATACTGTATACTTCTGGTACCACGGGAAAACCAAAAGGTGTGCTACATGGAACAGGTGGATATCTAACTCATCTATATTCAACATATCAATGGGCATTTGATATAGAAGATGACGATGTGTATTTTTGTACTGCAGATATTGGTTGGGTAACTGGTCATAGTTATGTTACCTATGGGCCGCTTTTACACGGTGCAACGCAAGTAATGTATGAAGGTGCACCTGACTATCCTAATCCATCAAGAATGTGGGAAATAATTCAAAAATATAATGTGACAATTTTCTACACAACACCAACCGCATTACGTATGTTTATGAAGTTTGGTAATGATATTCCAAGATCGTTTAATTTGTCAACATTACGATTACTTGGAACTGTAGGTGAACCAATTAATCCAGAAGTCTGGAAATGGTACTTTGATGTGATTGGGAATAACAAATGCCCAATAATTGATACTTGGTGGCAAACAGAAACTGGTGGCATGATGATTAGTAATCTGCCAGGTATTGAAACAGTTCCATTAAAGCCTGGATCTGCATCAAAACCAATACCGGGTGTTGAGATAACAGTAGTTGACGACAATGGGCATGAAGTGGAAAATAATACAAAAGGTTCTCTGATAATTCAAAGGCCTTGGCCAGGAATGTTACTTACATTATGGAATGATGATGAGAAGTATAAGAACGTCTACTGGTCAAAATTTGATGGAGTGTATTATCCTGGTGATTATGCCATCAAGGACGATGATGGTTATCTCTGGTTACTTGGAAGATCTGACGATGTTTTAAAAGTTGCAGGGCATAGAATTGGAACTGCAGAACTAGAGAGCAGCCTTGTCTCTCATGATGATGTTGCCGAATCAGCTGTATGTGGAATACCTGATGAGTTAAAAGGTGAGTCAATAATTGCATTTATTGTATTAAAAGAAAGTAGTACTAAATCAAATCAAATACTTAAAACAGAATTAATAAACACCGTTAGGGATGGAATAGGTCCTATTGCAACCCCATCTGCGTTTTATTTTGTTACGAGGCTTCCAAAAACTAGAAGTGGGAAAATTATGAGAAGGTTACTAAAATCTATTGCAAATAAGGAAAAAATAGGTGATGTCAGTACATTAGAAGATGGTGCTGCAGTCGAAGAAGTTCAATCTGCATTTGATGAATTACAAAATGCTATTAGTGAAAATAACAGTGAGTGATCTACATGCCATATGGATATGATAAAACCCGTGGTGAAAGAAGATGTGAAAAATGTCAAAAATTACTATATGTATTTGAGGTTGGTAAACTTTGCATTGAGTGTTCTAGAATGGAACCAAAAAAATAACATGTTACTGTAATGATTTGAATTTTTTGATGGCCTCTTTTGCTAAATTCTCTGTTTCATCGTGATCAAATTCGGTAGGATCATTGTTTGCAAAATGCTCATGGTTTTCATCTTTTTTCTTTTTCATAATTTAGGATCTACCCACACAATCTTAACTTTTTTGCTAAAAATTCTGAATTAAAACCATTTTTCTAGAGTTTGACTCTTTTTTTCTAGGCTCTTTTTTAGGCGTTTTAGTGACGATGTTACTCTATCACGTGAAAAACTTCTTTCGTTTGATAAATAATCTGTAATAGCATCGAATCTTATTTCACTGAATTCAATTTTATCAACTTTTGCAGTTTCCGGTTTTAAGAAAATCTTTCGTATTGCATTATAGTCAATTACCTCTAATTGCTCCCTGATTTGTGGTATATCTTCTAATTTTCCATGTTCTCTGATCATTTTAATTGCAGTCTTTGGTCCAACTCTTTCAAAACCATCAGGATTAAAGTCAGTTCCAATTAGAATTCCAACATCAATTAGTTGTTCGCCTGTAATTCCTAACTCCTCCAGATTTTTTTTATAATCAATCACTTCAGGTTCAACCTCAATGTACGTATTTCTATTTGGAAGCTTTCTTCTACCACTGTTTGTAAAATTCCTCACTAATTTCTTTGCTCCAAATAAAATAGAGTCAAAATCTTGACTTGCTGCTATGTCAGCATGACCTGTTTGTGTTAGAAGTGCTGCAGTTGCTTCTCCTTCAGAAGGTGCCTGTATGTATGGTATACCAAATAATTCTAAAAGTTTCTTTGAGTCATCAACCATTCCATCTTTCATTGATGTTGTTTGCTGTGCATACTTTCTTGCATCATCCATTTTTCCTTCAGAAACTGCTCTTTCGTATTTTATTGTTGCGTCTTTTTTGATCTGTTTTCTATGTTCTATTTCTGCTGATTTCATTGAAGGTGGTTTTCCATCAAATACGTAAACTGGTTTTATTCCAAGAGAAAGGAAATTGATGTTTCTGTAAAATAGTCCGGTTAAATGGCTTGTAACACGTCCATTGGAATCAGTCAGATGTAATCCTTCAGGTCCTCTGATTATAGCAAGAAATTGATATATTGCATTATAGGCATCGATTGCCACAATTTTATTACCAAATGACTCGAGTTTTGTTTTTTCTCTAATTAGAAGTGGTTTTAGATCTAATCCCATACTTTTAATAGAATATTCAGGTTTTTTTGTTTACTGTTTCAATCGATTGACTATTTTAGGGCATTAAATGAAAATAATCCGTCGGGATAGCCAAGCCTGGTTACGGCGGACGCCTCGAAAT
>CEVQ01009950.1_pt1 | contig 12444 bp, 5 predicted proteins | sample 356551 | NCBI WGS metagenome assembly CEVQ01 (sample SAMEA2623756, study PRJEB7988) | marine metagenome | biome: marine biome (ENVO:00000447); feature: mesopelagic zone (ENVO:00000213); material: "saline water (ENVO:00002010), including plankton (ENVO:xxxxxxxx)" | depth 250 m | reverse complement strand
TGTCATCATCCTACCCCGAATGCATCCCTGGCATTGCTGCCTACTTCCCGAAGTGCGCTTCTCAGCCTTCTTAACCGTTGAGGGATTACACCGACCCATGGAGGCGATTATCAGAGGGTCTCCGGAAAGCGAGATAAGCAGGGGGGCGCTCCACAGGTATAACCGCGCTTAGCTCAGCTGGCTTAGAGCACCTGACTGTAGACTGGAAACACTTGGTTGTGGGCAGCCATCAGGGGGTCCCCGGTTCAAGTCCGGGAGCGCGGACCAATAACACGCTATACTGCTCCTTGAGCAATGTGGGCAGCCTCATAAAGGAGAGTTTGGTCGGCGGCTCGCTTGAGGTAGAAACAATGGGTGTACAGCAACATATTCGCTCCTTGTGGAAAACTCCCAAGGCATCCATACCATCTCGTTACCGACGTGACCGCATGGCGGGCTGGAGAAGGGAGCCAGTATACCAGAGGATTGACCGCCCTACGCGCATAGACGCCGCGCGCAGAGTAGGCTACAAGGCCAAGCAAGGTGTTGTTGTAGTTAGGACCAGAGTTCGCCGTGGAGGCCTGCGAAAGAGCAAGGTCCACATGAAGCGCAAGCCTTCCAAGGCGGGTATCAAGAAGATTACAATGGGCAAGTCAATTCAAAGAATGGCCGAGGAGAGAGTCAGCAGGAGATATCCAAACCTCGAGGTTCTGAACTCCTATTGGGTTGGAGAAGACGGCAAGAACAAGTTCTACGAAGTCATCCTTCTAGACCCATCTCACCCCGCTATCAAGTCAGACAAGCAATTTGGTTGGATTTCAAGTGGCAACAGCCACAGCGGCAGAGCCTTCCGCGGCAAGACGAGCGCAGGCAAGCGTGGCCGCGGTCTGATGAACAAGGGTAAGGGAGCAGAGAAACTCCGGCCCAGCCTCAAGGCCAACAAAAACCGCGGTAAGTAAGCAACTCGCTTCCGTCAGGTTGATGCCTGTTCAACATAGGCGGGAGCCATGGCGGATTGCCAGGTTTCCGATATTCGTGGCCTACCAGTCATCCTTCCGGATGGCAGACTCCTAGGAACCGTACACGACACTGTAATCGAGACCGATGGATGGCGCTGCACCCATGTCTTCGTCTCCGACCCTCCCGCTGACCTAGTCGAAGGCAGGATACACGTCGCCATACCCTGGAACTGGATTCGTTCAATTGGTGATGTGATGATTCTCAGATGGTTTCCACCTACTCCGATCCCTAGGAACGCCTCATAGTTCACATGGAAACACTTGAGCATATGATGAACGCGATTGCGATACGATTCAAAAGCAGAAGGCAAACCGTTCTGCGTGCGCCGAGCCACTACCGCCTTACTAATCGCCCTACTACTAGCCAGTAGCGCGCCTATCGCACAGGCCACTCCCAAGGGAGTGATTTCATGCATCAATGCGGATTTATCGATGATGCCAGCAAATTGGAATATCGATGATCAGTCTTGCGTCAGGGTGGATTTGGGGCAGTTGCAACCAGGTGAGATTCACGCCTTTGACCTGACTACTGACTCAACCATCGATATCCTGCTGTTCTCGGTCAACTCGATTTCGGTTTACCAAAATGAGCAATCGTACAGGAGCGACTCAATATGGGAGAGAAACTCGGTGTTTGAGAACTTCAACGGAACCGGCTCTTGGCATTGGACAGTGCCCGATGACAGAGATCCGACTCGATGGTATCTGGTAATCGACAACCTCGCTCACCCTCAAGACATGGGCGATGGCTCCCAAGGAGGCTCAATCGCCTCAGTCACACTCGATTCGTCTTCAGTCACACCTGGACCCTTTACCCTGGCCGATACTATAGTCAGGCTGAGTCCGGGTGAGCACTCGATTCTGCACGGCCCCTTCGTAGTCGATGCGGGAACTCAAGTTAGGATGGAGGCCAACACTATGGAAGGTGCACCCGATGTCTTCCTAATGACTGCCTTACAAGTAGAGACCTACCAACAAGGAGGCACGGCTGCCTCTCGTGTTCAAGGAACCGATATGCTCCTGATTACCCAAGAGAGAGACATGGTATGGCTGGCAACAGAGACCTACGAAGGAGATGATTTGTACTTGGTAGTCGACAACCGAGCCGGACCGGCAGGAGGAGGAGCAGGTACAGAGCCGATTGCTGTAACCGTGACACTTTCACTCACACCGGTTCTAGAGCCGATTATTGACTCCAATGTCCCGCTAGACGTAGTTGATGTCGGGTCCACCGTGACGCTGGATGCCCGCCAGACCCCAAACAATTCCGAACAAATTCCCGAGTCAGGCTTCCGTTGGGATACTGATGGCGATGGAGTAGACGACATTACCGGACCAGTTGTAAATGTCAGCTGGACCAACCCGAATTCACTGACTATCAGACTTACCGTAGTATCAACTGACGATCGCAGCGCAAGCGCTTACCAGAACATCGAGGTAGCAGATATCTCTGACCCTGATGTCAGCATCGACGTCACATCGACTCTGGAGCGAACCTACGGAGAGGATGTGATTCTCAGCGGCCAGGTGACCGACAATTGGGGTGTCGATACAATCGAGTGGTTGGTTGACGGCATTTTGATGGAGAACTACTCTGGTGATGATGAAGGGTCCACCGTGTTCACCCACACCTTCGATACTTCGTACTCGGCAGGACCTCATACCGTTACAATGCGCGCGACTGACAACTCCGGCAGAGTGGCCGAGGATATCGCTACAATCAGCCTGTACGACTCGACTCCTCCATCAATTGGAGACAATCCTACCGAAATCACACTGCAGATTGATCAGACATTCCGCTTCGAGGCGAATGCCTCTGACTTGGAGTCTCCTGACCTGATGTACACTTGGGATCTGGACGATTCGGTAGATTCCGATTCGGATGGCGACTCACGCAACGATGCCGACAAGTTCGGAGACTCAGTTCTCTGGAGCTATGATACATCGGGCCCGACAACTGTAGTTTGCCGAATTGAGAATGATGCAGGCTTAGTATCAGAGTTCGAGATTCTAGTTAACGTACTTAGCGGCTCTGAATCCGATGATTCAGACCTCACCAGACTTCTGATTATTGCAGGAGCCGGTCTACTGGCACTGATTCTGGTCGCTCTCGTCTCTTGGAGGATTTTGTCCAATCGAAGGATGGCGGCAATGCTCGCAGATCAGGATTCAGATGAAGAGGACTCTGCTACTGCTCCACCTTCCGTTGAGGAGCAGAAGGTTATGTGGGGTGGGGGCTATGAGGGAGTATCACAGCCAGAGGCACAGCAGCAGCCACAGACACAGGTTTTCGGCGACTTTTCCAGTGGTATGTCAGGCTCGACTCAGGAAATTACCACTGCAATGGGTGAGACCGATGGCGCCGAGATTGACCCGGACATAGCCGAACTACTACAGACCTCATCACAATCTGAGTCCGACCCAAAAGCTCCCAGCATCAGCAGCGATTTGCTATCAGAATTCGAGGATGACGAGGCGGTTGAGAGAGAAGAGGTTGATTTCTCTCACGAAGATAATGCTGAGGAGCAGGTTTCGAACTGGCAACCGGGTCAGGATGATGCAACTCAAGAGACTCCTGCAGAGGACCCTCATAGCTCGGACAGGACAGTCCGACAGAACTGCTCTTCTTGTGAGGAGATGTTTGAGGTTACAATGCCTCCGGGAGTCGATGCTGCTAGGACAGAATGCCCCCATTGCGGATCAGTTGAATCAATCTCTCTCGACTGAACACCAATACACGGTATCGCTCGATTATAGATTCATGCAGGGCAATACCCTTTAGCGCACCTCTATGAGGTGCGAACATGAGCAGCGACGCTGTCAGGCTGATTAGCAGGTCCCCTAGCACCGGGCACTCACACACCGTTCTCATCGTTGCTCTATTGCTCTTGCCAGCCCTATCTCCGATGTCGGCTGTAACTGGAGAGGCAAGATTCGAATCAGATGATTTCGGTATCCTTGAGGAGCTCTCAGATGTACTTGAGGAGAGGGAAGAGATGCTTGATAGCAATTCTGTTGGGCAGTTAGCAGGTCCAATAATTGAGGGAGTGGGCAACTCGGTCTCACCCGTTTCGCCGTCAGATCCACTGTCCAGCATCGATGCGGTGACAGATGGAATCAGTATGGTGCAGACTTCACCTCCTGACCCAGTGCATCCCAGCATCTACCAGTTACTGCTCAATCAGAATGATGCTCCGGGTCAAGTCTTGAATATCTGGCAGACCATGGTTAACATCACCGATTACGTCATTCGAACAGAGTATACTGATCTTGAAGGCAACACTGTGGAGAAATTTGAGGTAGTGAGTTTCTCCGCCTCCTTGGTCTCACTATTAGACATCAACTCGGAACCTCTGCTGCATGAGATGGACATCGACAACGACGGTGATGACGACATCGAGGTCGGCCTGAAGATTGCTTGGGAGTTCTTAGGAGGATGGGGAGTAGAAGGAGGGACCTTGTGGCTGGAGCCAGGGATATCATTCGAAGTCAGAGTTCTAGACTCAAGTTCAAACGACCCCGATTGGCAACATTTGGACACACTCACCGTCTCACTAATCAAGGCCTTCGCCTACTCAGGCCAGGACACAATCCTTGCTCTCGGAGAAGGAGAGACATATGTCTGGGTGGTTGACTCCAGATTCACTGTCCCGCCTGATGAATTCACCCTGAGAGTAGGAATAGAGAGGCTGTATTTTGACATATCAGGGGCCAGCGTAGACCTGATAACTTCACTGATTCAGGCTCTGACCTTCGGAATCATCAATCAAGGAGCAGATCAGAGTGGAATCACCTTCGCCTCAATCTCTGCACCTTATGCAATCGAGATTACTAATCCAGGTGGTGGGGACTGTCCGGACCGATATTCACCCGATGAGTTACTGTTCGCATCTCACACCGAAATCAACTGCGGTGTCTCAGCTGGTTTCGGCTACCTGCACTTCGCGCCTCCCGACAATAACGGCGTGAGAGATTTGTGGGAATTGGCATACATTGAACTTGCATTCCATCCGAATAGGCAGGCTGTAATCATCCCTGAAGAGATAGATATAGTCATCAGGACCGACAGCGTCCTTCCTGAGAACTCAATTGTTGATGGCGAGAGGGGATTAACTACGATTGAGTACTGGGCTGATCAGAGGACAGACCTGCATATCCACTTCCATGAGAATCGGTCTGAACTTCCTCCCGAGGAATCCAGCGATGGGTCGTTCGGCAATGTCACCGATTCAATTGGTTGGCTAAGAGGGATGCCACAGGGCTCTCTTTCAGAAGGTGAGATTGAGAGAGTATTCCGCATGTTAGGATCTGACGGTTCACAGTCCCAATTACCAGGAGACCTGCCTGACAGACTGGGATTCATCATTGGCATCAAGAACTTCTCGAGAGACAACAGCCAGAATGTCGATGACCCTACTTTACCTGTCAATCCTGCCAATCCACCAAAGACGCTGATACTGTTGCGATCGGTACAATCTGTAGAGCAGTTGGATTATGATTCATGGTTCACTAGGCATGGTGCAAATGAGGATCATAGGAAAATACACATTGACGCAAGAGACCTGCCCACTGCCCTAGTTCTCTACGGCTCTTTTGAGTTAGGGGGTAGCAACAGCGAAAACGAATTCGATAATACGGACAATCTTGACTTCGTCTCGAAGGTAATGGACAATGTTCTGATTAACATCGTCGATCTATTCCTCGATATAGGCACCATCCTGAATGATGTCCCCTCGGCGGTCGTCGATGTCATCAGTGGAGGAGTCGATGGAGCCAGCGGACTCGACGGCAGAACCATCCATCTACTGCTAACTGACAACTGGCTGGTCACCAGATCAGACATGCCTCTGACCAGCATGTTGGTGCAGATAGGTTCGAGTGACCATCCGGTCGGAAGCGGCGACCACCTGCTTCTCTCTAAGGACAGGGGTCTGAACCTGGTCCAAGGCAGGAACGGCCCTGTTGAGCCACTTACGCCGGTGGCCGCGAGCCTCAGATTCAGTGGCCTTGCCGCCTTTTCTCTGATTGATGATAACGAGTTAGATGAACAGACTGCAGTACTACGTACAACATCAGATGAGAGCTTCTCGTTCACCTATATTGAACACCCCACAGGCAGTATCGACAACCTATCTTTCCAAGCCCTCACTCTCAGTGATATCCCGGACAATCTCTCCGTACACGTCAGTCCCGATGGAATCGAGTATCAGGCCTCCACAGATATCGAATCGATAAGCTACTCCGGCTTGGACGGAGATCAGAGACAAGCCGCTAGGATAATCGGAGTTCCCGACTCATTTACTACAACCTTCGGTACAGTCACTGAGTGGTCTTCCGAGACCCCTATTTCATCAATCGAGGCACAGATTACCAACTCATCCGATCCAGTTACTATGAGCGGCGATCATTTCCTGTTCCATCATGATCAGGTCACCGAGACCTCATCAATCTCTGCGAGAATCACCGGATTGAGCAGTATCGGTTGGACCGCTCCTGAGGAAGAAGGCGCATCAGGTCCAGCAGGCAGAGGGACAGCGCAGATGTCGGTGATTGGGACAAAGAGCCTAGGGATAGATGTCAATCATGCTCCTACACAGGGCGGTAAGCAACTCTCCGTTGTCGCTTCAATCGACCCATTGCCTTCCACAATAGGAGTTCAGATACCAACCGGATCCGGATCAGGTTCTAGTCTGGATGTCCCTGAGTTCAATGCCTCAAACGGCCTGTCAGGAGTTGCTTTCTTCATCAGTGGAATAGCCGACTTGGGTCGCTCTGTAAACAGCGTTTTGGCTGGTGTAACTTCCGATATCTCAACCGGCTCTGAGTCGGAACAGGACTTCTCCTTTGGCATCATGCTAGACGCCGACTCCTCATTCGATCTTGCAGTTGAAGCGTGGCATGGAGACGGCACGGTCAAAGCACCCACATGGGTCCACGGCGTTTCTCTGCGAGCAGCACCTTCGGGGATCTCAGACGGCTTCTATCTGAGAGTCTGGATACCCGGACTCCCTCCTCAGATTGATTTCTCCGTCACAAGGGAGATGAAGCCTCAGGGCGAGGACTGGTCTATTGCAATCGGAATGGTGGGCTGGATTCCTGGCCATAGTGAGCTCATGGTCCACTTCTACGGAATCAATGGCCAAGATCTACTACTCACTCTGCAGGGACTAACGGTCAGTTCATCCACCAACCTAGGGCTGGATGCTCTATTCGAGATTAGATCGGTAGGTCAGATTACCGAGGTCACGACATCCACCCATTATGTCCTCTCTGAGAGATTGGACTGGGTCCATGTTCTGTTGATTGACAGGACCGCGGGCAGCAGAACTGAGGTCATGATTGAGGATATTCCGGAATCGGTCGATCTGCAAGCCAGCATCGGAACTGCAATCTCAATCGACATGACAGTGCCCGAGCAATATCGCCGCGAAGGTACCGCGGTCGGTTCCATGATGCTGCAACAGATGCAGTGGTTGGACTCAGCATGGTGGCCTGCGACTGTTTTCCTGACAAACATCCCTGGATGGATTAATCTGACCACAGCCCCATCAACTGACTTTGATATCACCAAGTCACTGGCCTTCCAAGGCTCACCGACTTTGGAGTTCAGGGCCTCTATGGAAGGGGCTTCACTTTACATCGAAGCCCATGGAAAGGCAATCAACAAGAAGGGCGATGTGATACTTCTTGCTGAAGGAATGACCGACTTCATGTCGATCAAGATGACAGAGTCCTACGGTCTCTCGATTCGCTCTGGAGGCCAAGGTGTCGAGAGACTCTACATCCGGATGAGCAACATCCCGGCGACTCCCCCGGTCGTTCTAGAGGAACTAGAGGCCCTAGGTGAGAACCTGCAGCGAGCGACGATAAATGTCCGTGAGCTACTAGGGCCGTTCTACAGCGTAATAGAGATAGATGATGTCCAAGGTGGTAGGATAATCGCATCTGCTCGTGCATCTGCGACTGTAGAGGATACCGAGTTCGACCTCAGGGGCGTTCTACTAGACGCCCAGTTTTCGGGCGGTCTGCCTACTGGCACAACATTGGGTGTAAACGGCATGGCATCCGATCTTTCAATGCTCAACATGGTCCCCGGGATGGATGGATCGAACAAGCATATCATGGTGGTTGAGCCGTTCTCTTCGGCTGTTCTAACTATTCTTGCTACAACTTTAGGAGGTGACTAAATGGGACTGATGGAGAGGATTGGAAATCAGAACGAGGAAGAGCATTCGAATTCCGATGCTGATTTGGCTCACGAAGTACTCGAGAGGATTGAGGACAGCGCTAGGAAGCACATCTCTCCCACAAGAGTCGTTTTTGCTTCCATAGCTGTCCTGATGATACTTGTTGCCAGCCTGTTCGTAATAGCATGGGTTGTACCCTATGATAGGGTAGCTGTTGATGTCGTATATCGCCAAGGAGGCCCCGGCCACGTAGTACTAGTTGAGCTGGGGAACGATGGTAGCAGGACGATTGAAAATGTCGACTTGACAATCCGTTTTATCGACTCAAATGGATTGGAGGTTGGCAGACAGGACTTCTCAAGAGATTCTCTGGCTGCCCACTCGTCTGTATCTGGTGATGATTTGGAACTACAGATTGATGGTGCTTCTGTGTGGGAAAATTACACGATTGAAATCATCCTGTACTACGACTCCTACGATTCCGAGAGGAGCGAGAGATGGACTCATGATGTCGGAGAGTGGACCATGGAACTATTCTTCGATAGGTCCTCATTCAACTTCCTTTAGACAATGACTCGGCATGGGTTCGTAGAACCCATACGCTCAAATCGGCCACGCTCTGGCGAAACCCATGCAGAAGCGTTCTGTCGTACTCGTACTGGCAGTACTACTGCTATCTTACTCACCATTGCCGATTGACGAATCATCAGGCGATGAGACGATGTTACGTTACAGTTCCGACAAGATTGAGATTTCTCCCGACCCTGATAGTATTCAAGGCCTCGGAGAGCCTGTAATCTATGACGGATACGAGGATATCCGTGACAACCGTGCCGATTCCAGCATTGGAGTCTACACTGAGGCCGGATTGCTTCCCGGTGTCGAGATGAGTTCATTGCTGGCTGAGCATCGAACCGATCTTGCAATTGCCATCGTGGATGGACAAGTTGGGCTCTGGGATGCCAGACAGGCGATAATGGAGGCAGCCGATGTCGAAATCAGATCAACTATCCCTCCCTCTGGATTCCTGATTCAAGCCCAACCCGATGAATTCCCTTCAATTGCTGACTTGAAAGAAGTCGTTGCAGTCCATGAGGTACCTTCTGCGCTGCTCGTTCACCCTGAACTCAGACTGATGTCAGGAGAGGGAGAGATACTGGTTGAAGTAATCGGATGGAAGGACATCGATTTGGTTAGGCAAGACCAACCCGGTCTCGGTTTCGAAGACTCATTGCTCTACGCTTCACAGTGGCTCTCAGATTCTTGGTCGCCCGAGCAAGGAAGACTCTGGGGCTCGATCCTAATCGAACACATCGATGACATCACGAGACACCCCTCTGTAGCATACATCGCACCAATGCCGGTTCTTGTAATGCACAACGACCAGGCTAGGAATCATATGGGAATCAATACCGTTGAGACCACGTTCATCACCGGTCTTAACGGGAGTGGGCAGAAGATAGCAGTCGGCGACTCCGGTCTCGACGACGACCACGGCGACTTCACTGGCCGTATTTCTGCCCTGACATCGGTCACACCTGGAGACTCCTCGACAGCCGACCTCAGTGACGGACATGGAACTCACGTGGCTTGCACAGTTCTCGGTGATGGTTCGCGCAGCAGTGGGACATACCAGGGAATCGCACCCGAGGCTCAGTTGTACTTCCAAGCGATGGAAGATGACGACACAGGCCAGCTGTACAGCTACGGAATCAACAGCATGCTCAACTCGGCTTACAATGGAGGAGCAAGATTCCATACCAATAGTTGGGGCTCGGGCTCGGGCGGGGGAGGCTACTCCACTCAGTCTGAAGATGCCGACGACAGAACCTCGACTTGGGACCAATATTGGTCATATCAGGGCATGACAGTTCTTTTCGCAGCAGGGAATGACCGCAACTCAGGAGTGTCACCTCCCGGTACCGCGAAGAACGTAATCACCATCGGGGGACACAAGAATCGCTACAACGGTGCTCCCGATGAGATGTACTACTGGAGTAGCCGCGGACCTACTGACGATGGCAGAATCAAGCCTGACCTAGTTGCTCCGGGTGATTACGTCAGATCATGTAAGTCGCAAGAGGCCGACAGTGCGGAAGGGTCGTGGAGCAATAATTGGTATCTAGAGTACAGCGGCACTTCGATGGCCACCCCTGCTGCAGCAGGAGCCTCAGTACTGGTTCGAGAGTATCTAATGGAGGTTGCAAATAGACCAGCTCCTCAGGGCGCTCTAATCAAGGGTCTGCTGATTCTAGGTGCTCAAGACATGGACACCCGAGACATTCCCAATGACGACGAAGGATGGGGCAGGATAAATCTCGTAAACTCTCTGATTCCTAGTGGCGACGTCGGTATCTTTGTTGATGACAGATCCCGACTATCCAGTGGTCAGACCAGCGACTACACCTTCGATGTAACTAGGGCAGGTGAACCGCTCAAGGCAGTCCTGACTTGGTCAGATTATCCCGGCTCGACCTCTTCCTCCACACAACTGCGAAATGACCTCGACCTCGAGGTCATCTCTCCCAATGGACAAGTGTCCTACAAAGGAAACTCCTTTGTCAACGGACGCTCAGTTACCGGCGGAACGAAAGACTCCGTCAACAATGTCGAGGTCGTACTTATTGACAACGCTGCGACAGGGACTTGGACAGTAAGAGTTAGAGACGCCCAACACGGCGGGGGTAGTACCTGGCAGCCTTACTCTTTGGCAGTGCGCGGAGTCAATGTCAACGATTTGACACCTGACCCGACTTTCGTCCAGGATTCGTTTGAGATATCATCTCCCATACCTCAGGTTGGCGAGAATATCGATATCTCTGTCTCCGTCAAGAATCAGGGTGCAGGCTCTATCGCGGATCTCTCGGTTATAGCCCGGGCAGATTCGGACTTGCTCGGCATGCATCAGATTAGCATGTCTCCGGGCGAGACAACGGAATTGGAATGGAACTGGACTCCCGACCAGGAAGGAGATGTCGAATTCACATTCCACATCGATCCAAGCGGCTTAGTTGAGGAGGTTTCAGAATCCAACAATTACCTATCTCAAATTGTAATTGTCAGCGCCCCCGGAGTGAGAGTTTCCACGCTTGAGGAGACAATCACTCTGTCAGATGCTTCTGACAGCTCAACGACTTGGCACCTTTCCCTGATGAATACAGCCCTGTTTGAGACTAATGCTACAATCGAGGTAACCGATCCTGTTCGTGTACAGGACGGAGTAGAGTACGATTGGTTCACCTCATTCACATCGAACACGTTCAACCTCGATCCAGCCGAGACCAAGGAGGTCAGTCTGACCATGATTCATCCAGCTCCACCTCCCCCCGGACTCTACAGGATGATAGTCACCGGCACGGATATCGAGAATAACGTGAACTCTGAACTAACTCTGTTCTTCAACGTACCAGTTCTAGCCGGCGTTGATATTGTCATGAACGGCGACCAGTTCCTAGTCAGCCCCCTTGAGCCGACACAACTCCAGATTCTAGTATTCAACGAAGGCAACGGAGCGCAGAGCTACGACGTCGAACTGGTATCTCCAGCAGGATGGCACCTAGGATTGGACTCTCTAGGTGCCTTCGCAGGCTCATCTCATGGTTCCACAGGAACGCTCGCTAAGGATGCCGGGAGGGCGATTGACATCACTATCAATCCTCCCGGAGCAATGATTCCAGCAGACAGCATCTTTGATGCCGCGCTGATTATTCACTCGCGCGTCAGTTCTGACTCTTGGAGCGCTGACATCACCCTAGTGGTGATGGATATCGACGAAGTAAGCACAACTCCTTCCTCAGGCGGTGCTGAGCAAGAGGTCGCCCCCGATGCCACCCTTGCAATCGACCTAGAGATCACCAATCACGGAAATCGTCTACTTGAGTTGCAACCATATCTCAGGAGCATCCCAGGAGGATGGACAGTCACTGACGGTATTGATATGGTTACCGTGCCGACAGGCGAATCAACCACGCTCTCTTTGATATTGGAGGGCAATGGAGCAGCAGTGAGCGGCGAGTTGGAGATTCGATTCGCCACAGAGGATGGTTTCTCGTTCGATTGGAATAGGACCCTGAACGTACTTTCAGGAGCCATACCAGTACTGGAATTCCAACAAATAGCACTTCCTGATGGAACCTCTGCCGACCATCCCTTGGGAGTCCCCTATCATCCGGTTGGAGGACTGGGCTTCGACTTGGCTTGGAGCATAGAGAATCTTGGCTCAACCACATGGAGGCCAACCACCTCACTAGAAGTTCCAG
>CEVQ01069358.1_pt1 | contig 12509 bp, 25 predicted proteins | sample 356551 | NCBI WGS metagenome assembly CEVQ01 (sample SAMEA2623756, study PRJEB7988) | marine metagenome | biome: marine biome (ENVO:00000447); feature: mesopelagic zone (ENVO:00000213); material: "saline water (ENVO:00002010), including plankton (ENVO:xxxxxxxx)" | depth 250 m | reverse complement strand
CACAATTAATGGCATGTGTTTGTCCACAAGTCTTATTATCATACCTGTCCATGAATGATTCCAATTACCACTATGAATTTCTTCTAATATAGATTCAAACGTCTCAACACGTTTTGCAAAGTATTCATAGTCCTTAATCTCGGTCATTTAAACACTCCATTCTTGCTATACCTGCTTCATTCTCACAATCTTCACATAAATCATCATCATTAAGCCACTCTACTTCATTCTCACAATTCTCACAAATATTTTCTTCTTCCATAATATAAGTATCATTCCGTGACATATAAGTCTTTAAGGATTTCCATAACGCTGTTATAAAATCTTTGGTCATGGAAAAGGTGGGGGATTTTGAGTGTTCAATTTGCTGATTTAGAGCCACGCTTGATACCTTCATAATACCCTCACCATATTGATAGCCTATATCTTTCCCCATACTATAAGTATCATTCCATAACATATAAGTCCTTACCTCTACACTAAACACCGTTATATTATCATACTTATTGTTATATATACTGACATTTTGATTCATAGACGCAGCACACATACACCGTACGTACGTACGTAAATAAGCCAAGGCAATTTAGTTTAATACAGTTGTACGTACCGTACTACGTATCATGAAAGAAATGAACTTGATGTCACGCAGCCCTGTACGTACGTACTATGTACAGTACTATAAGTACGTGCGCAGCCTACCGTGGAATGCGCCTCATCCCTTCTAGGATAGCCTCGCCACTGTTCGCCTTGCTCGTGTACAAATGAGGGGGCTTTCGCCCCCATGATAAGATGTAGTTTGTATTTCTCTGCTTGGTTCTAATGGTGCAATCAGTCCTTGGTACTCTACATACTAGATCACTATAAAAAAAATGGAGTGAGGATAGTTTCCTATCCATCACATTTAACCTCCCACTTGACACACACCACAGTACAACCAAGTCTTGTAGTGTGGGGCTCTTGTCTTTATCTCAGTCTCAGATTGCATCTCAACAATCATGAACTTAGAAGGTTGTCCACAGTCAGCACACATTCCCCATGGAAATAGCCCAATGTACTCAACTGTGCGTTTGCCTGTCCCTACATTGAAGAAGACTCTATGACCTAATGGTATCTTACCATAGAAGTTTCTCATGTATTCCTCATGAAGAGAGCCCTCAACATGGACATCATCGTTTACACTTGCCACTATATATCACCTCCTCTCACGTGTACAAGTAATGAGTAAAAAAAAGGGGAGAGTAAGAGGTATTACTCTGATAGCCTAAAGGCTTCTACCTCTTTCCTCTTGATCGAGCCTTGCTTGCTCTTGTTCCCACTCTGGAACCTCTTCCACATTCGAGGTTGCGACTAAGAGGGCGTCTTCCTCTTCCTTCATAACCTCGATGTCGAACACACTTCTGCCGTAGTCCATGAGTTCGATGATGTCTTCCTGACTCATCTTCCAATAACTCATTAGCCTCATTACTACGGCTCTTTCTTTTGGGTCAAAATCATCCAACCACTCTGCTTGGAGATACTTGTTCATCACATCATCCGATTGTTTGTCTTCAGTTATGATGACATCACGACCTCTGCCTACAATGCTAGTGTCAAACATACTTCCATACATATAACCCTGTGCTTGAGGCAAGAATAGATCGTTACTACATGAGTTCTTCTCATGCTTGACCCATCCACTACCATACTTCACAATACCATTGCTAGTTAGTACTGCTATCTTGTTCCATGTCTTACCTACTAATTTACTTAGTACGTTATGACCTAGGTGGAATGACAAGAATGCCATTACTCTGCTATCAGAGTACTCTCCCTTTGGAAGAGGGATTGGTACCTTTTGTTCTTTCATGAACTCGATGAGATACTCTGCCCATTCTGACCACGTGCCATTATGGAATAACAATTCACTATCCGTATTGGATACCTTCATGTTGAGTTTCACATCCTCAGTGATTTCAAAAGGATGGCATAGTTGAGGTTTAACCTTTCCAACACTGGCTATCCTGAAGTGAATGATAGCTGTCTGGACGTTGGAAGGTACTAACTTATTGCAGATGAGTTTCCATATCCTCTTAGCCTTGATACCCTTGGCATAACTCTTGGATCCATCCTTGTTTAACCAAGCGATAGAACCACCGTGGGAGTTTAATGCCTCGGCACTCTTCAAGGTTTCTAAAGTAGGGAAGTCACCATGCTGGACGCAAATAATAACACACATATTTACATCAACCTCCTTGTGCTTTGTGTGCACTCTCTACCCATTAGTATGAGTTTGTAACGTCTAAATTGACAAAGAATAAATGCCCTGCAGGTGCCCTTCATAGGTCTTAACAACATACACATTCATCAATCACCCTCCAATGATTATTCTTGTGCTTCTGTTTGGTGGACGTTCCACCACTGGTTTTACATTCATTCCCTACTCACTCACACCAATAGTGTAGGTGCAATTGCTTAAAGAAATGTGGATTTGGTATCGCAATTGATACCTAGTTGTTCGAAGTTAACTTGACTAAGCCACCTTTGGTAGACTTAGCAAGTGCCACACATTAATCTCACCTTTACTAAATTGTTCATGTTTAGTGGCGAGATATGCTTCAATGAATCCATCAACAGCGAGGGTCATTTTGATATACAACTCCTCCTTCTGAAACATTGGTAACAATCGAAGTTCCAATGTCTCATGGAGTGACCAACAGTAATTAAGTTGGTGGTATCTCTCCTCGTCCTTGGATGTTAGATCAACTTGTAGGTAAGGCACATGCTCTTTGGTTAGAAGAGACTTGCCATGACGAACACGTTCCCAAAAGGCAGCGTTCTCATTGAGATGAATTACTTCACCCCATTTCAAAAGCACACCTCTTAGGTAGCTGTCGAAAGCAGGATCCATCAGCCATGAGTACTCCAACACAGAGTAACCACCCTTATGTTGATGTCCACCTGCTGATTTATTCACAAGAACTGGATAGTTCTCATGTATCCAAGTTGGGCTGCGTCTTACTTCTAGTACACGTGAAACGACTTCACCATCTACTAGTTCACCAGATTCACACTCACATCCACATTCACAAGAACAACCACATGATCCATCAAGATCACATATGCTGTGTTGGTCATCACATGATGAGTATGAACCTCGTGCTTCGGTTTGATATTCTATGCACTCAGCACAGATATCATCCTCAGTACAGTCCATGTCGATAGGTATGGATTCTCGTACCATACTACTTCTACGTTCAGGATGCTCTGCTTCCCTGACAAGATCTACACAATGACGTGATTGATGAGGTGAATTAACACATTCGCAATTACTTACGTGCTCGTCGCAGTCATTGCAATGCATACATTCCTCACATTCACAATTGTCAATGTGTCTCTCGCAGTGGTCACAGGCTTGACAACTTTCACATCCACAATCAGCATAACATTCGCAGTCTGCACGACATGAGCCGTCGCAACCCTCACCACGAGGGTCATTGCCGCAACAATGAACACTGGTGTCGATGTGAACATCTCTATCGCGTGGATGACCACCCTCTAACTCGATACCGAGTGAGCGTTGTCTTCCATGACGATATTTCCTGAATCTACCTACTAACAATTCGAGTTTATCAAGGAAACTCTGTGAAGCAGGGATGGTACTACTCAAGTCTCTCTCCAAGAATGAGTCCTGTAATTACACTCACACATGCAATCAAGGATACACCCAAGTAAAGGAACAAATCACTCATGTGCTTCTCCTATCCCAACTGGTCGTGGATATATTGCCTCGTAGAGGTTTCTCGTACCAATTGACTCGTTTGCCTCAGCGTCATCAGCATTCCATCCTGAGATGTGATGCTCTTTAACACTAGCAATTAAAGCGCTAACGTAAAGATGACACTTCTTGAGGTAGAGTTGTAGTTCCCAATCAGTCCAAGGCTTATAAAACTTGAAGATTTGATCTCTACGCATATGCTTCAACCAATATAAGGAAGGGATATTGTGGTTCCCACGTGGGGTAACAAACAGATTCGACCTTTCTCGTAGAGCATGATTGAACCATATATCTGATCCATCTTCACCTCTTAGATTGTCAGTCAATCCTCGGATTGCTGCTTCTCTATAGAGGTTAGCCATTGGAATGTTCTTAGGAACAACCAAGAGCGTGAACTCTTCGAACGATTTAATCTTTAGAAGGGATTCAGTTGGAACCATCACTAGCCACAAACAAGTAAGCTTTTGCAGGTGCTTTAAAACCGTTGAAACGTAATTCCTCGATGGATCTACGATATAGGCTATCAACTTTCTTTAGAGCTGCAATAGGTGCTGCTGTACCGTCTTCACGAGTTACTGAGAACCCACGAAGTGGAACAAGCTTGCACTGCATGTCTGCCAAGACTTTTTGACATTCATCATTGAATTCTGCCACCGTTAAAGACTCGCCTTCAACGCAATGGGTTACTCTAGAAGTCATGTTTATTGGCTGTGATGGGACATTCATAAGAGCTGAACAAACTCTATTGAATTCAGTCTGAGTGACTGAACCATTTTCTAAAGACTCTAACAACGCTGCATGCAGGGTCGCCTGCATACTGCGTGACTTAGAGACCGTCACGCTCTCTATGACACCCCCCCAGTATATATAGCATTTCCACAATGTTGGGCACGACTTTGCGTGTAGGTAGTCAACATGGAGAAAAATCAAATTTTCAAACTTCGGATCTTACAGAAAATTACAGATTCGCTTTATACGCCTTAATCAGATCCTTAATGGTCTTTATTCTGTATTCGTGTTGGGCAGGGGTTACATCCTTGTTTAAACCTGAACTTTCTACAATTTTAACCCAATCGTCAAAATGTTGTTTCCAAGTTTTGTCATCATCATACATACAAGTAATATGCTCTTACGTAATATAAATCTTACTCGTCTTTAGGTATCCATACCCATTTACCATCAGAATTAAGTTTTTTAGGCTTTTTCTTACGTTCAGCGAGGTGGGACAAGAATACCATTGTGTTCGCTATCTGGTATATTAGTTTGGTTCTTTCAGAACCAGAAGCATGTTTTAACTTCTTTTCTAACTCTTCAATAATAGCCTCTAATGTCTCTCTAGAAGGAATATCCCACTCCTCTTGCTCTAATAAGCCAAAACAGTCCTTTAATCCCATCTACCAAAACCTCGTACCTTAGATGACTCTCTGTCTTGTTTATATCTAGAAACATAATATCCCATAGTAAGTCCACCAACAAAGAACGAAATTGATATAATAGACCAAATTGTGTTTAAATCCATCACATAGCCACCTTTACTCTTGCTATTCCTTTTCCACAAAACGCTGCATAGAACGTCTGTAATGGTATATTTGCTAATTCTAACGCCCTTTCTATGGTAATTCTACCTAATTCTCTTCTTTCTGGTATTGTAATTTGTCTCGAAGTTTGATCTTGAACTAGTGTTATATGAGATCCTTCTTTGCTCCAAATACGGAACTTGTGTTGTTTTAAGAACTTTATGAATTTTTTTGTCGATACTTTCTTAATCCGTTTCATGATAACTCCCATATTTTCTCTTTTTCCAACTTTCTCTTGGTCTAAAAGACATTCTTCCATGACAACATGGACAACGGACTTTCATCCAAGCATCGTCTTTATTTACCCAAAATGCACAGTTTCTACAATAACCATGTGTTAAATAAGGCAAACCATTAGATGGTGGTTTTTTCCATTCACTACGCTTCATATCACAGAAGCCTTTACAACTTATCACTATGATTTCTCCTCCATTGAAGAAATACCACAGTAATCATGTTTACTAAAGTGTTTTCCCTTGTTATATCTTATTTCTTTCATCATACATCTTTTACATATATAAGACCCCTTATAAATCTTTACATTGTCTTTGTCTTGCATACGCCAACACGTTTCACATGTTACCATTTATCATCACCAAAAGGATTTTTCTTTACAGGAACCTTTAAACGCTTCCATTTAATGGTTTTCATAACAGCTTCGTAGATTTCTTTATTCATTTTTCTCCTGAAGTTTTCTAAGTTTTATCAAAACCTGTGTATATCTGTTTTCAACACGTGTTCTATCACGCTGAATTTCTTGCAATTCATTGATTAACCAATCATATAATTTATCCACTTCCATCATAAATCGTCCTCTGTAGGTGTTAATCTTGGTTCTTTTTTATGAGTTTTTTCATGATTTAGAATTTCTTTAAAATCTGAATCCGTAGTTGCAAAATGTGGCTGATTTTCCTTAATCCACCCACAAACTCGACATGTGTACTTTATTTTATTTCATCTCCCTCATTACGTTTGCCAAGTGGCATGCACACCTGCATTTGCGTCTGTCGCAAAAAACTGTCGCACATGACGTACATCTCAACGATTGAGCCATTAGCCTTGTACCTCATACGCTCGTTGTTGCCAACTCTTACCATCGTCTTCGTTATCTTGCTTCGCTTTCTCTTCGTTTGCGTTAATCGGCTTCGCTTTAATTCGTTCCATTTCGTCTGTTACCATTGTACTTTGAATCCTAAATATGCACCTGATTAGTTGCCTTTTTGAGTGCTCGGCGAACGTTTCGTTACACGCGATACACACTATTTTTTCTAATTGTTTATTGCCGATCATCTATTCTCTATAAGTGTATCCGTATTATAAGTCTTTCTTTTATCTTCATGAGTATCTGAATATTCTTTAATTGTTTCCTTTACGTCTTTCTTACCACTCGCCCAATAGGCTATTAATAATATAGCCCCAAGCCATGATAAATAAAATGTGAATAAAAAGAATATTCCTAACCCCAGTAATACTAATCGCATATAGTGTATAATGTGTTGTTAAATATAAAGCTAAGTATTATAAAGGTTTATATTACTGGAGTATTTATTAAGTATGTTGAAAGGATGTAAGGGACTTTGTGATATTATAAAGACAAACAGACCGTTTGGTAAACCATATAGCACACATGTTTTATGTAGAAGGTGTTCTGCATGGATGCCAAGAAACATATTGCTTGAAGGTTTAAAATGTCCATGTTGTAAACAAAGAACAAAACACAAACCATCAAAGAGGAAGATATGGAACAGTTAGTATTTGTTTATGGTTCGTTACTTAAAAAATCACAGCGTAATTTAATTTTAGGTAAAAATGTTACTTGTGATGAAGACATATTAAGTGATTATTGGAAAATGCCACACCCATATTTTCAGATATATCCAACAATTAGACCAAAATCAGGTGAATTTGTTGTAGGTAAAACATTCAAAGTGAATGATGATGACTTGGAAAAACTAGACGCATATGAAACATCAGCATATTCTAAAATAGAAGTTGTTTTAAAAAGTGGTAGAAAAGCTTTGGCTTATACTGATTTAGTCTAAGAGATTTACCTTTTAGCCCTTAACACCTATTGTGTTCATAAGCAGGTATAACCTGACGACTACTTATCAATAAACTTGAACATATTTATGTTACAGTTTCGTCTTTACTATCTTTTTCTTCATAAAGTCTGTCTTCGGCAAGGAACGTTAGTTTCCAAAACGCCCTCTTGTCTTCAAGTGGGATGTCTTCGAGTTTTCCTGCTCCAAATGTTCGTTCGAACCAACTAAATAGCACTTTATAGTCGGCTGAGCTCAATTCTACCATAGTTTCTCTTAAACGCTATCGCTTTTAAAGTATATGTAGTCGCTCGCTCGCCACACGAGTCCTTCTACTGGGTTAGATATGCAAGCTCACACCACAACTACAAATATTTATATTAGTATGGGTTTTATTAGTATTATGGCTGAAACAGAACATACACATAAAGATGGTACAAAACACAAGCATGAAGGTGGAGATAAACCACATACACATGAAAAAAAGACTTCATCATGCAGTTGTAGTGAAGATATAGGCAGAAACATAAGATGCCCTTCGCATGGCGACCCTAACAAACTTTAGACAAAAAAATAACATAATTGGACAAAGTTTATATAGCATACCTTATATGATTAAACATGGGATTTAGAGACAGTCTAAAAAATGTTTTTAGTTTTAGAACAAAATCACAGACAAATACAACAACAAGACCTAGTGTAGCACAACCATATATGGCTACCGATACAGGTGCCAAACTACCAATTTTTCCATTCCCTCTAATTATGATTTATGAGTTAGCAGATAATATTGATGCATTAAGAATACCAATAGAAACACTTAATCGTGAAATGTTCAAAAACGGATTTGAAATAACTGAAAGATTCAAATACAAATGCAATAATTGTTCAAAAGAGTTTCAATATGCACCTACAGACGAAGACTCAACTGAAGTTGAACCAGATCTTAAAGCTGTAAAATGTGATTCTTGTGGTAGTCCTGATTTACGAAGACCTGTTCCAGAACACCGAAAAACACTTGAGAATCTTATGACAAACCCAGTAAATGGTAATAATCAGAATTTAGAAGATCTTTCTAGACAGCTAGAGCGTGATTTAGAGATTGCAGATAATGCATATATGTTATTATTGAAAAACTATGAAATTAATGATGCAACAGGAGAAATTGATCATGACAAAACCGAAATTAAAGAATTATTACGTATTGATCCACCTCAAGTTGGAATGATTGCTGATTCAGATGGCAGAATTGGTTATGATGATAAAAGAAACAAAGTTTTTGTGTGCCCAAGATTTGAACATCGTGAAAAGCGTCTTTATCAAGAAAAATGTGAAAGGTGTGGAGCACATGCATTGAAGGCAATTCTTGAAGTTAATTCTGTTTATTCTATTGGAGTTCCACATCCAAAACGTGTAATTTATGCAGAAGGTGAAGTTATTTGGAAAGCAGGAAAATACAAACCAAGTTTACTTTATGGTTTCTCTCCAATTTATGCAGTTTGGTCAAAAGCAATGGCATTATCACATATGGATGAATATGTTAGAAAATACTTTGATAAAATGAGACCACCAAGAGGATTACTTGTTGTGGCTTCTCGTAACTATGAAACATTTAGAAAATCTTGGGATGCATTAGAACAAAAAGCAATTGAAGATCCTTACATGATACACCCACTTATGGTAGAAAGTGATAAGGGTGGAAGAAATATGGCACAATGGATGGATTTCACAGGTTCATTACAAGAATTACAGTTTATTGAGGTTAGAAAAGAGCTAAGACAAATCATTGGTGCAATATTTGGTGTATTACCACTTTATTATGGTGAAATGGTAGGTGGTTGGTCACAAGAAGGATTACAAGTTACAATTACAAACAGAGCAGTAAAATGGGGTCAAGACATACTTTACAAGTCATTTTTCAAAAAATTTGCTGAAATTATGAATGTTGATGATTGGGATATTAAATTAGTACAGGGTGAAGAGAATGATAAGTTAGCAGAATTACAAAGAGATGGTGTAGAAATACAAAACATGGCACTATTACAACAAATGGGATTTGATGTAGAGAGAACACATACAGGCGACTGGAATGTTTCAAAAGAACCAAAATCACCTGCAGAGATGATGATGGAACAGGAAGGAGAACAGGGTGCTAATACAGGAAGAGGTAGAGGAACTGCAGCACCATTAGAAAATAGACAGGGTTTTGAAGGACAACCTAAACAAACAAGACCAAGTGATCTTGGAGGCGTTGCACAAGGCTCACCTTCAACAGGAAGTGGTACAAGCCTATCACAAAAAAACTATCCTGATGGAATAACACCAAGTAATTATAATGTTGTTAAAAAAACACTCCAATCATCAATAGATTATGGATGGAATAAGACAAAAACAGTTGATGAATTAAGAAGATTTGGAGGAATGACAGTAAGACAGGCAAGAGCAATAGTTAAAAGTGAGTTTGATGTTGTAAGGAGGTGGGAAGATGGCGAAGAAGAAAGAAGTTAAAAAAGTAGAAAAACGAGTTATTAAAAAAGAAGTTAAGCTTTCTAGTGGAACAGTAAATGTTTATAGTGCTGACTTTGGTGTTATTGATGATTTAATTGAAGAAATTAAAAAAACCACAAGAAAGGTTTCTGTTTCTGGTTACGCAACAAACAATGTATATTTAATACTATCAGATGCATTGAATAAGGTGAAGTTAGCTGGCGACTAAACTAGATGTTAATACAGGATCTACATATTTAGGTAAAAAAATATGGGAAACTCATCAAAAACATGAAGAGACGAAAGTAAATAATTACAAGGAAGCTGTGTGTTTTGGTTGTTTAAAAAATGACGCTGCTGCAGCAGGTGTGTTTGACATTTGTGGTGAATGTGCAGGAAAAAGAGGTAGAGAAGCCCTACTTGTTTCAATAAAACCTGTTTATTACGGTATGTGTTATTTTTGTGGAATATACAAGTTTCATATGGAACAAATTAATGCAAGACTTTGTAGAAGATGTATGCGACGAGTTGCAGATGTAATGAAAGCATATAATAAAAAAGGTGGTCAGTTTGGTGCAGATCCATTTTGGGTAAAGCAAAGAAAGAAAAATGGAAAAGATTGGCGACAAATATTTGGTGGAAACTTAGGAAATCAGCGTTAATCTGATTTTAATATTAAATTTATTCTATCTAATTCAAAATCATAATATCTATGATTCCAATCTATTAATTTATGTTTTGGTTTTTCGCCAAAGTATCTATCAACTTTCCATGTTAAAAGTGGTTTTCTCAAAAATCTTGGAAAAATACTTAGTTTGCTTTTCTTAAAATCAAGTTTTACTTTGTCAAACAATATTAATTTTGTATCATCTGTTTTATATTCATCAATATTGCCGTTACGAAAATGACATAGTGATTTTTGTAGTAATGGTCGTTCTTTTTCTTGGTTTGTGTTAGTAACAACCCATAATTTATCTTTTTCATGTATATACATATCAATTATTTTTAATTTTTTTAGTGGCATGTCAGTAAATCCTTTATACCAGTTTTCAAACTCCTTCATGTTTTCATATACATAAATTGATGATGCCATATTCATATATGTTATAATTGATTAATAAACCCTACGAATCCTTAAATAAGTGAAATGTAATAAAATAACATGTTCGAAATACTAGAAACACTATTTGAAGAAATAGTTATAGGAATAGCACTTGGAAGTGGAACTACATTAATAGCATATTTTAGGAAGATTTCTAACACACAAAAAGACCTATGTTTGCGAGTAGAACAACTCCAAAAAGCCCTTATTATTTTGGCAACAGCACTAGATAGACAGTCTAACAGGCTTCATGAAGAAGCAGATTCCGACCTAGAAGATTTGGTAGGCAAGGTTTTAGACAAATAGTGTCATTATACTTAAATACACCCTTGTTTGAGTTCATCCATGGTAGATCCAGTATTAATAACTGTTGTAGCAGCAGTAATTGGTGCAGGGTTAAACACATTACGAGGATACCTACATAGAACAGACGAGTCTTTCTCTGCAAGGAAATTCGCAGGTGCTTTAATCATCTCTACATTCGCAGCAATAGCAATAGGTCAAACTATCGCTACTGAAGGCATTGGAGAGGTAGGTTTAGTCTTAATAGGCTTGACCACTGGTTTCGCAGCCGATTTCGCTATAACAAAAGCAAAGAAAGATTAGAAAAGCTATGTTTTGGGTCATAACCCAACTTTTCTTCTTTTTTTATACAAAAACTTTAATACTAAAGGCAATAGATGATTTATATGGATAAAGTTCACTTTACTGGTTTACAAAGTGCATTAAAAGGTATGGACGGAGTTAATTCAGAAGAACGTTTTTTTGAAGGTCTTTTAACGGTTCAGATGAAAGATAAACAGGGTGAGGTCACAATAGTTGATGAATTATACAAGGTTTTACCTGTATGGATGGATAGAGGAGCACCTATTACAGACACACACTCAAACAGAGTTATAGGAAAAGGCATAAATTATGCTTTAACATCTGCTAGAAATTCAGAAGGAGATCTTTTACCTGCAATTAAAATAACAGGAAAAATTTACAAAAATTACGAATTAGACAACTTAATTTGGGATAAGATTAAAAATGGAGAGTATAAGGGATTATCATTTGGTGGAGCAACAAGAAGCCAAAGAACACCAATGAAAATGAAAGATGGCTCTATGGCATATGCTTTAAAGGATTTAGAACACTATGAGGTTGCAGTTTGTAAAGACCCTGCAGTCCCAATGGCTATCATAACAGATGTTAATAGTATTGCAAAAGCAGACTTTAATGCAACAGAAAGAGGAGATGGTAAAATGGTTATTAGATGTAGTAAAATGGGATGTTTTGTTGAAAAATCAAATATTATGAAGGCTTGTGCAAATTGTGGAAATCAAACACCAACTAATCGATATTCACATCATGGTGGTAATACACAATGTCAAAACTGTGGTTCACCATTTCAAGATGTTCCAAACGCAAAAGTAACACCAAGTCCTAATCCACAAAAAAAGTATCAAGAAAAGAGAAGGATGCAAAATTGGATCAAAGAACGAAAACACACTCATAAAAACCCAGTTGCTGAAAGTAGAAGCAGTCAGTTTTGGAGAAAGGAAGAT
>CEVQ01011885.1_pt1 | contig 12610 bp, 9 predicted proteins | sample 356551 | NCBI WGS metagenome assembly CEVQ01 (sample SAMEA2623756, study PRJEB7988) | marine metagenome | biome: marine biome (ENVO:00000447); feature: mesopelagic zone (ENVO:00000213); material: "saline water (ENVO:00002010), including plankton (ENVO:xxxxxxxx)" | depth 250 m | reverse complement strand
TCCCCGTCGCCGCGGGGGGCGTCGCTGACCTCCACGTCCCGCCCCTCGCGCGACTCTTCGGCGTTGTCGACCTCGTGCTCCGCCGTGGGCTCCGGACCCCCGCAGGCCCCGAAGAGCAAGACCATCAGCGAGGGTACGATCGAGCTTCGTCGTCTCATCGTCCCGATACTACCGCGAGGTGAAGGCGAGCCCGTCGCCGCCTCCCAACTACTCCGCGGCGACGACGGAGTCGGCGCCGGCGACCTCGGCGAAGCGGCGCACGATGGTGGCCACGTCTTCGATGCCGTCGATGCCCTCGACCGACTTGCCGGCCTGCCAGTAGTCCCGGTAGTTCGCGCCCTTCAGCGAGGAGCGCTTCAGCTCGAAGATGCTCTTGAGCTGCACGACCATGCGCGCGTAGTGCTTGGTCTTCGGGTGCTGCAGGGCCTTGCGCAGGAGCCAGCCGGTCTCGGTGCCGACCTTCTTCACGTACTCGGTCTCGATGACGGCCACCGGGATGCCGCTGATGCGGGTGGTGAGGACGATGTCCTCCTCCTTCGCCTTCACGATGGCTTGCTTGTAGTCGTCGTGGGCCTTGCACTCGGGGGTGGCGATGAAGCGGGTGCCGAGCTGCGCGCCCGCGTAGCCCATGTCCAGGGTGCGCGCGAAGTCACTGGGTTCGCCGATACCGCCAGCGCAGACGAGGGGCACGCCGAGGTCACCGAGCTCTTCGAGGAGCTGCTCGGGCGTGAGCTCGCCCGCGTGGCCACCGGCGCGGCTGTTGACGCAGATGAGGCCGTCGACGCCGCCGTCGAGGGCCTTGAGGGCGTGCTTGCGACCGGTGACGTCGTGGTAGACGGTTCCGCCCACCGCGTGGACTTTGTCCACGACCCACTTGGGGTTGCCCAGGGCGGTGATGAAGAAGCGCACGCCTTCTTCGAGGGCCACGTCCACCCAGTGGCGCATGCGGTCTTCGTAGACTTTGGAGGTCTTCTCGATCAGCGCGTTGAAGCCGACGGGCTTGTCGGTGATCGCCTTCATCTTGCGGAAGCCCTCGCGCAGGTCGTTGCCGTGCACGTAGGTCATGCTGATGGGCTGCACGATGCCGATGCCGCCGGCGGCGCTCACGGCCGCGACGAGCTCGGGGTTGCTGCAGGGGTACATCGCGCCGCAGATCAGGGGGACGTCGATGCCCAGGGCTTCGGTCAGCGGGGTGTTCAGCCGGCTCTCGCTCATGGGTCGATGGTGGGCGACGATGGCCGGTCGAGCAACGCGCCGCGTCATGCTAGGCCCAGCGCCGTGAGCCTCCTCTTTCCGCGACTCGCGTTCGCCGATGACGCTCTGGCGTTTCGGGTGGGCGACCAGACCCTGACCCACCGCGAGCTGGCCCGGCGCGCCGGCGGCCACGCCGCCGACTGTCTGGCCCGCGGGCTCCGGCCCGGGGATCGCGTGGCCGTATGGGCCACCGCCGACGTGGACACGGTGGTCGCCCTGGTGGGCCACGCGCTGGTCGGGCTGGTCAGCGTGCCCCTCAACCCCAAGCTCGGTCGCCGCGAGCTGGCCCACGTGCTCGGCGACGCGGAGCCCAGAGCCGTCTTCGCTGCCGACCCCGCGGCCTTCGCCGATCAGGCGCCCAGCGAGCCGGTGGGGACCGCCGAGGCGCCGCCGCCGGAGCGCGCCGTCGACGACGAGCCCCTCCTGGTCCTCTACACCAGCGGTACCACCGGCGCGCCCAAGGGCGCGGTGATCACCGCGCGCAACGTGGCCGCCAACCTCGACGCCCTGGCCGACCGCTGGGGTTGGACCGACGCCGACGTGGTGGTCCACGCGCTCCCGCTCTTCCACGTGCACGGGCTCGTACTGGGGCTCTTCGGGAGCCTCCGCGTGGGCGGCGCCCTCCACCACCTGGGTCGTTTCACGCCCGAGGCCGCCTGTGACGCGCTGGGCGGGGAGGGGTCGATGCTCTTCGCGGTGCCCACCATGCTCCACCGGCTCGCCGACGCCGCCGAGGCCGACCGCACGCTCGTGGCCGGGCTGCGCGCCGCGCGTCTCCTGGTCAGTGGGTCGGCGGGGCTCCCGGTGCGCGAGCATCGGCGCCTCGAGCGGCTCTCGGGGCGCGGCGTCCACGAGCGCTACGGGCTCACGGAGACCCTGATCAACTGCGGCGTCTCCGCCGCGGGTGATCCCCAGCCGGGCTACGTGGGGCCGCCCCTGCCCGGCGTGGAGCTGAAGCTCGTCGACGACGAGCGCCGCGAGCTGGACGCCCACGACGACGAGACCCTGGGCGAGGTGGCGGTGCGCGGACCCAGTGTCTTCGCCGGCTACCTGAACCGCCCCGACGCCACTGCGGCGGTGCGCGACGCCGACGGCTGGTTCTACACCGGTGACCTCGCCGCCCGGCGCGCCGACGGAGCGATCCGCATCGTCGGGCGCCGCAGCGTCGACCTCATCAAGACCGGGGGCTACAAGGTCGGCGCCGGCGAGGTGGAGGCCTGTCTCCTCGAGGATCCCGCGGTCGCCGAGGTGGCGGTGGTCGGCGAAGCCGATCCCGATCTGGGGCAGCGGATCGTCGCTTACGTGGTCCCGCGCGGCGACGCACCCGACGTGGAATCGCTGATCCAGCGGGTCGCCGACGAGCTCACCCCGCACAAGCGGCCGCGGGAGGTACACTTCGTGGACGGCCTGCCGCGCAACGCGATGGGCAAGGTGCAGAAGAAGCGGCTCGGGACCCCCGGGCCTCAGGCCGAGACGAGCGGAGAAGAGCGATGAGCGACGCGGCGAGCTACCGACACGATCCGATGGAAGACTGCTGGCGCATCGTGGCGCCCAGTCGGGCCGAGGTGCCCCCGGACACCGTGGCCAAGGGTCCGCTGCTGCCAGCTCCGGAGGGACGCTGCCCCTTCTGTCCCGGTCACGAGTCCGACGCCGAAGAGATCGTCGCCCAGTTCCCCACGGCGGCCGACTGGCAAGTGCGCGCCGTGACCAACCGGTTCCCCGCCGTCAGCGGGGAGGTGGTCCCACCGGACACGGTGGGCGGTCATGCACGTCCGGCTACGGGCGTGCACGAGATCATCGTCGAGGGGCGCGAGCACGAGGGCGACCTGCCCGATTTCACGCCGGCGCTTCGCACGCTGGTTCTCCAGGCCTATCGGGACCGTTTGCGTGCGGTCGAGGCCACGGACGGCATCCGCCACGTGGCCATGTTCCGCAACCGGGGCCGCCGCGCCGGGAGCTCCCAGCCGCACCCCCACGGTCAGCTCGTGGGGACGACGGTCGGAGGACGCTTGCACGAGCGTCGCTGGACCCTGGCTCGTGCCCACGCGCGTCGCGAAGGGCGCTCCCTCCTCGACACGGTGCTCGCCCGAGAGCTGGATGCCGACGAACGCATCGTCGAATCGTCCGAAGACTTCGTGGTCTTCTGCCCCTTCGCGCCGCAGGTGGACTACCAGACGTGGATCGTTCCGCGACTCGAGCGCGGCAGCTTCTCGGCGTTGGACGACGCCTCCGTCGAGCGCTTCGGTGAGGTCCTGGCGAAGACCCTGAAGCGCGTCATCGAGGTGAGCGGGCGAAAGGCATACAACGTGCTGTGGCGACTGCCGCCGGTGCGCTCCCACGCCGATCCGGCGTCCTTCTGGTACGTGGACATCCTGCCGCGCGGGGGCGGCCTGGCTGGCGTCGAGCTCAGCACGGGCTTTTCGATGGTCTCCGTGGCTCCGGAGCGCGCCGCCGAGCAGCTACGTGGCTGATACCGCGTTCGCTCGTCCACTGCGATCGCGTCGGTCCAGAGACGAAATCGGTCGTTCGCGTCCATTTTCGTGGACGATCTGCGTCGTTTCGTATTAGCACACCCCCCTGATGGGAGCTCGGCAGGATTTTGGTCCGCTCTCCACGAGAGCGAAGCGTCTACAGGCAGTGATCGATGGGCCCATCCATGTGCCCGAGATCGATGCAGAAGTCGGGAAGGGTGAGCTCGACTACGAGGTCTATTTGCGGACCTCGGAGCTGCTCTCCCTCCAGCACTCGACCGACGAGCGCTGCCATCCGGACGAGCTGGCCTTCCAGGTCGTCCATCAGGTCCAGGAGCTCTGGCTCCGGCTCCTCAACCAGCGTCTCGTCGCGCTGGTGGACCTCATCGACGCCGACGCGCCCAGCTCCGTGCACCGGACCATCAACCGCTGCGTGGTGATCCTCGAGAGCATGTGCTCCTCGATGGATTCCCTCTCGACGCTGATGCCCGCGGACTTCCAGATCATCCGCCGCAACCTCGGCGACGGGAGCGGCCTCCAGTCCCCGGGCTACGCCGCGCTCCGCCAGGCCGGCGCCGTCGTGGAGGAGGCGCGCCAGGCCTGCTTCGAGCGCGCCGGGGTCTCCCTCGAGACCGTCTACCGGACCCATGAGCCGGAGTACCTGGTCGCGCTCTGCGAGTCGCTCCTCGACCTCGACGTCGCCTACCAGCGCTGGCTGGTCGCGCACTTCTACCTGGTCCGCCGGACCATCGGCGTGCACCGGGACGTCCCCGCCTTGGATGGCTACCCCACCAAGGCCCTCGAGGTCCGCATGAAGCGGCCGCTCTTCCCGGAGCTCTGGGACGTCCGCGTCGCGCTCACCCGTGGTTGGAACCGCGAGGGGGGCGTCGCTCCGGGGGCGCCGCGCAGCGAGACCCTGGAGTCCCCCGCTCCGCGCCAGGCGCGGGCGTCGGACACCCTGGCGGACGCGCCGCGGGATGGCGAGTGATCGAGCGCTTCCCCGGCCTCGCCGATCGCACCTACCTGAACTCCTGCTCCTACGGCCTCTCCCCGGTCGGCGCTCGCGCCGTCTACGCCCGGTGGCAGGCGGTGATGGAGCGCTTCGAGGACGCCGCGTTCGGCGAGCTCTATGGCGAGCTCGAGGCCTTCCGGGATCGGTTGAACCGCTTCGTCGGGGGCGACGCGGGGAGCGTGTGGGTCGACCAGAGCAGCTCGGCGCTCCTGGCGCGCATCGCCCTCGGACTCCCCCGGAACGGGCGCCATCGGGTGGTCACCACCGACATCGAGTTCCCCAGCGCGGAGCTCCTCTTCGGGACCCTGCCGAACGTCGAGGTCCAGGTGGTCCCCTCCACCGACGGGGCCGTCCGCGCGGAGGAGCTCGCCGACGCCATCGACGAGCGCACCTGGATGGTCTTCGTGTCCCACGCGACTTCGGTGACCGGAGCGCTCCTCCGGGACGTCGCGCTGCTCGCCGAACGCGCCCACGCCAAGGGCGCCTACGTGGGGCTCGATGTCTACCAGAGCGTCGGCGTGGTCCCGGTGGACCTCGGCGCGATGGACGTCGACTTCGCCGTCGGCGGGGGCCACAAGTGGCTCCTCGGCGCCTGGGACTTCGGCTGGGCGTGGCTCGGGCCCCGCGCGCTCGAGGCGCATCGGCCCGTGGCCGCGGGATGGATCGCGGGAAGCGATCCCTTCACCTTCGACCATCAGCGCGGGCTGGCGCGCGACGCCCGCCGTCTTGCCGCCGGCGCCCCGGATCCACTGGCCTCGATGCTCACCGCCGTGGGTCTCGACGAGGTCGAGCAAGTGGGGCTCGAGGCGGTGCGCTCCCGCTCCCGGTTGCTCACCCAGCGGGTCGTGGATCGATCCCGCTGGCCCATCGCCGGACCCACCGAAGCCGAGGCGCGCGGCGGCACCGTTTGTCTCCGGGTGCCCGAGGCCGGCCGCGTCGCCGGGGCGCTCGCCGAGCGCGACATCGTGGTCAGCGCGCGCCGGCTCCCCGACGGCGCGGAGGGGCTGCGCATCGCGCCCCACCTCTACAACACCACCGAGGACATCGATCGATGCCTCGCGGCCCTCGAGGAAGTGATCCCATGACGACCATCGGTGCGCGCGGCTGGATGAGCATGCTCTTCCACGCGGACAAGCTGAACGAGCTCCTCGAGGTCGCCTGGCGCAGCGGGTTGCTCGCGCGGCTCGACGCGGCACCGGCCGAAGGGATCGCGCTCGGGGTCCTGGCGGCGGACCTCGGCATGGTGCCCGGCCGGCTCTACAAGGCCCTCGACTGCCTCGAGGCCCTGGGGTTCGTGCTCCGCGACGATGGCGACACGATGCTCGCCACCCGCTACCGCGCGGCCGAGCCCCTCGCGGCCGCGGCGGAGGCCGTCTACGCCGACGACTCGATCGAACGCGACCGAGCCACCCAGCCCTTCGGCGCCCTCCAAGGGCGGCTCGGCGAGGTCTTGCGCGGTGCGCCGGGGATCGCCGCCGAGGACTTCGCCTGGCCCCCCAGCACGCCCGAGCAGTCGGCGCGCTTCGCTGCCAGCATGGCGGCGGGGATCCCGCCCATCGCAGAGAGCTTCGCGGCCGTCGCGCCGACGCTCTTCCCCGAGCCGACGCGGATCCTCGACGTCGGCGGCGGGAACGGGACCCTCGCGCGGCGCCTCGCCGAGCGACACCCGCAGCTCACCGTGCACGTCTTCGAGCTCCCCGAGCTCGAGCCCCTCGCGAACGAGGTCTTCGCCGACTCGCCGGCGCGGGATCGCCTGGGGTTCGTCGGTGGTGACGCGATCGGCGGCGAGCTCCCCGGGGGGTACGACGTGATCTCCTTCGTGCGCATCCTGCACGACTGGCCCGAGGAGACCGCCCGGGCCCTCCTCGCCGAGGCCGCGAAGCGCGCCGACCGGGTCGTCGTCTGCGAGGAGCTCCGGACCCCGGCGCGCCTCGCCGTGCAGACCTTCTGGAGTTGGTTCCTGATCGGCGTCGACGGGTGCGTGAGCCGGCTCCGGGAATGGGAGCGCTATCAGGCCTGGTTCGACGACCTCGACTTCGCCAGCCAGCTCTACCCGGGTGCCTTCGACATCGGCGTCGGTCGCCGCCGCTGAGTCGGCACGCTGAGTCGGCGCCGCGGGCGCTGCACGGCGCGGCTCTACCTGACGTGAGGGTCCCGGCACGCGGACCGCTGCGGCCGAAGTGAGGCGGGGGATCGCCATCCCCGGGCTGGAGCACGAGAAAAAAAATCTCACGCCACCGGATGGGGGAAGTTCGCCTCGGGCGAACCCGTATCCTATGGCAGGGGTGTACGGCCATCCAACATTTGCGGGCGAAAGGAACGACACTCGACCCGTCAGTACGTGTTGGCTACGACCTACGCAATTTCCTTGTCATCGGAATCATCCACACATATTGTGGGTGACCTAGTCGGGGGGCACCCCGGGTGACCAAAAAAATGGGTGAAGTTCGGACACCGCTCTCGTAAGGTGGTGTACGAAATCTGCACAGTGGGAGACGGCCATGAAGTTTACGGTTCGAATAGGGTTGGGATGCCTCATCACGTTGGGGCTCTGGGGTTGCGGGGAAGCGAACCCCGAAGAGGTGGGTGCGTCGGAGGAAGAGCTCCTGACGGACCTGGCCTTCTTCGAGACGGATGAGCCCACCACGACCCGCAGCCTCGTCGGTCTCGCGCTCGAGGTGGAGAACGGGGTCGGCGCGCCGGTCTCGGTCCGGGCCGGCCAGCGCTTCTTCCTGAACCAGGTCGACATCCGCGGCTTCGCCACCACGAACACGGACGACCCCACCTTGGGGACCCTGCGAGCCAGCGGCGACTTCGCCAACCTGGACTGGCGCGGCCTCGAGAAGAAGGAGAGCGAGCCCATCCTGCTCGCCAACGCCGACGGCACCTACACCGACCGGCGCTTCTTCCGGGACGCGGCCTGGATGGAGGACCCCTCCTTCATCCAGATCTGGCAGGTCGACGCCTCCGGGAACCGCGTCTCCCGGAAGATCACCGTCTACAACGGTACCGACGACCGCCGCGGATTCCTCGACTCCTTCTTCATCCGGCGCCTGCGGGCCATCCAGTGGGCCTACGACTGTGCCGCGCCCGACGACTGCTCCACCGCGACGAACTTCATGGAGGAGGGACTGGTCGAGCTCCGCAACACCCGCAACTCCCTCGACAGCTTCAAGATCCGCCCCAACGCGACTGGCCTGCGGATGACCTGGACCGCCAACCCGGGCACCACCTACGAGTTCCCCCTCGAGCAGGTCGCGAACCCCGAGTTCGACTACGGCTTCAACATCGACATCGACCCGCTGACCCCACCCGGCCCGCACGGCTACTACGAGCCCGGCGACTCCATCACCTTCCAGGTGAGCCTCCGCGACGGCTCGGGTAACCGCCTGCACGAGTACGGCAGCCTGCCCACCTACGCGGACGTGGTCTTCGGCGTCGAGGACAGCGGCATCCAGTACTACAACGCCTTCTTCGACGCCTCGGCGACCTACTGGCGGCGCAAGCACCGCGAGCGGATGCTGATGGCGCAGATCATCGGTCCCAACCAGGACATCCAGCCCATCCGCAGCATCGCGCCCCTCGAGGTCTTCCTCGACGCGCAGGACACCGAGGTGGTCGGTCGGCCCGAGGTCGACGGCGTGTACTCCGAGTTCACCCTGCTTCCCCCGGCGAACGTCATCTTCGGCGGCGCCTTCGCCCCGGGCAACACCCCCTGGTTCCAGCCCAACGTCGACACCTTCACCTTCACGGTCCCCGAGAACGCGGAGCCCGGTAGCTACAAGGTCACCCTCAAGGGTCGCCGCGTGTACCTCGGCGAGGACATCCCCCGCACCACCACCATCGAGATCCAGGTGGGCACCCTCACCGAGACCGAGCCCACCCTCACCACCGGGCCCTGCGCCAGCTGCCACAGCGGCGGCGGCGACCTCTCGGTCATCCTCCACGCCAACGACGACCGCGCCGCCTGCGCCGGCTGTCACGTCCCGCTCGGGTTCGAGCTCGAGGGTCCCATCTTCGTGCGGACCCACTTCATCCACTCCCGCAGCGACCGCTTCGACGACTCGCTCGCCGAGTGCAGCAACTGCCACCTGGACAACGACAGCATCCAGCGGACCAGCAAGGCCGCCTGTCTGAGCTGCCACACGAACTACCCCGACAGCCACGTGAACTACTTCGGGGAGATCGAGAGCATCTACATCGGTGGCGGCGCGGAGTCCTTCGACCAGTGCACCGGCACCTGCCACGTGGAGCACCCGGGCAGCGGGTTCCCCGCTCCCTGACCCCCTCCGCATGAACCGAGCCGGAAAGGAGGCCGCTTGGCCGCCTTTCCGGCTCTTTCTTTCCAATCACCGTTCGTTCTTCTAGAACCCCACCCCTCTCACCCCCCAGGGAGGATCGATGCCTGAAATTCGTCTCAAGTCGGCTCGCACGAGCGAGACCGACCCCGTGGCCGCCGCCGAAGACCTACTGAGTCAGATCGGATCGGTGAACCCCAAGATGGTCACGGTCTTCGCTGACCGGTCGGTCGACCAGAAGGCGTTGAACGCTGCGCTCCGAGAACGTCTCGGGGACGGCGTGAAGCTCCTCGGAGCCACCGCCGCGAGGCAGATCGACGATGACGGCATGCACGACGGCATGATCGTGCTCGGCGCCTTCGAAGGTGACCTCGAGGTCGGCGTGGGCATCGGCCGTGGGCTCTCGGACGACGCCTTCGGCGCCGGCTCCGAGGCGATGAAGATGGCTTGCCAGCAGCTCGGGACCCGGCCGCAGGATCTCGACATCCGGCACCACGTCGGGATCGTGATCGACGACGGGTTCCGCTACAAGAAGGAGGAGCTCCTTCTCGGGGCCCTCGACCGCAATCAGGGGCTCATCCTCATCGGTGGCGGCGCCTCGGACGCGGAGCAGGATCCGGAAAAGCAGAGCGCCGAGGTCCATGTCGACGGCGAGGTCGAGACCGACGCGGTCCTGGTCGCGATGATCAAGACCGAGGCGCCCTTCGCCGCGCTCCGACACCACGCCTACCGGCCGACCGGCGACTCCTTGGTGATCACCAAGGTCTCCGACGACGGCAACCGCGCCATCGAGATCGACGGGCAACCCGCGGCCCAGCGCTACGCCGACCTGCTCGGCGTGACGGTGGACGATTTGGAGTTCGGACTGCCCAACGGCTTCGCCCGCATGCCCCTCGCCCTGAAGGTCGGGCGCGAGTACTTCCTGCGCTCGCCGTGGAAGCCACTGCCTGACGGGTCGATCCTCTTCGCCAACCTCCTCGAGGAGGACAGCACCCTCGAGCTGATGACCTACGCCGATACGGCGTCGCTCACCGAGGAGTTCCTGGAGAAGATCATCCCCGAGAAGGTCCCCAACCCGACCGCGGCGATCCACTTCCACTGCAGTGGTCGGCAGTGGTTCGCCGACGCCCTGGGGCAGACCGAGGCGCTCGCCGAGGCGATGAAGAAGGGGCCGCCCTCGGTCGGCTTCAACGTCTTCTTCGAGGTCTACTGCGGCTTCCACATCAACACCACGCTGACCTCCCTGGTCTTCGGGTCCCGATGAGCGAGGAGATGACCGTGGACGTCGAAGCCCTGCAGAAGCGGAACGCGGAGCTGGAGAAGCAGCTCGCCCGGCAGAAGAAGCTCGCAACCCGCGCGCTGGCCAACTACCAGCAGCGCGCCCTGCAGATGGAGATCATCCGTCAGCAGAACGAAGACCTCGATCGGCTCGCCGCCGACCTGGCCAAGGCCAAGCGGGTCGCCGAGGACCACGCCAAGGAGCAGGAGGCGAGCCACCGGCTCAAGAGCCAGTTCCTGGCCAACTTCAGCCACGAGATCCGCACGCCGCTGAACGGTATCGTCGGCTACGTGGACCTGCTGACCCGCGAAGAGGGCTCTCGGCTCACGGCCCACGGACGCCGGGATCTGCGCACCGTCCGCCGAAACGCGAAGACCCTCCTGGCGCTGATCAACGACATCCTCGACCTCTCGAAGATCGAGGCCGGTCAGGTGGACATCGTCGAGGAGCACGTCGATCTGCGGACCATCGCCGACGACTGCGCGGCGACGGTCTCGGAGATCCTCCAGGGCAAGGACGTGGCGGTCGAGGTGGACGTCGCCGACGCGGCGAGCAGCCTGGTCACCGACGGCCTCAAGATGCGCCAGATCATCCTGAACCTGATGTCCAACGCGGCGAAGTTCACGGAGGTCGGCGAGATCAACGTGCAGGCCCGGGCGCACGGCGCGGACCTCGAGCTGGTCGTCGAGGACACCGGCGTGGGGATCAGCCCCGAGGACCTGCCGAACATCTTCGAGAAGTTCCGCCAGGTCGATGGGTCGCGGACCCGCACCAAGGGCGGCACCGGCCTCGGGCTGGCCATCGTCAAGGAGCTCGCCCACTTGCTGGGCGGCACCCTGGACGTCGAGTCGACCCTCGGTCGCGGGACCACGTTCAAGCTCCGCTTCCCGAAGATGGTCTCGGACGCGGTCGCCAAGAAGTCCTCGTCGCCCGTCGACGACTGGGCGATGCCGGCGCCGGGCACCTACACGGTGCTGGTGGTCGACGATGATCCGATGATCCAGCAGCTCGCCAAGCGCGAGCTCGAGACCTCCGGCTTCGGGGTCCTCCTGGCCGGCGACGGCGTCGAGGCGCTCAAGACGATGCGCGAGCGTCGGCCGAACGCCGTGCTCCTGGACCTGCGGCTGCCGCGCCTCGACGGCTGGAGCTTCCTCAACCGGGTCAAGTCGGACGCCGAGCTCCGCACGACGCCGATCGTGATCCTCTCGGTCGAAGAAGAGCGCGCCAAGGGCTACGCGCTCGGCGCCTATGAGTACCTGGTGAAGCCGGTGGAGCCCAACGTCCTCAGCGATGTGGTCAAGCGCGCCGTCTCCCAGGGCGGCGGCAACAACGTCCTCGTCGTGGACGACGACGCGGACACCCGCGAGCTGGTGAAGCGGCGCCTGGAGAGCGAGGGCTTCAACGTCCAGACCGCCTCCAACGGTCGCGACGCCTTGCTGCACATCCGGCACGATCCGCCCGCGCTGATGGTGCTCGATCTGGTCATGCCCGAGGTCGATGGGTTCGAGGTGCTCGAGCGGGTCCGCCTCGCGGGGCAGACCTTCCCCATCGTCGTCTTCACCGGCAAGGACCTGGACGACAACGACCAGGCCCGGCTCCGCGAAGGCTTCGCGCGCTCGCTGCGCAAGAACGGCGGGTCCCTGGAGTCGGTCCTCGGCGAGGTCTGTGCGCAGGTGCACGGCCACCGGGGCACGGCCAAGAAGCTGCAGCGCATCCTCTACGTGGAGGACGTGCCGCAGAACCGCGACATCGTGCGGCGCTATCTGAACGGACTCTTCGAGGTCCTCGAAGCCGAGGACGGCGAAGAGGGCGTGGAGGTGGCCAAGCGCGAGAAGCCGGATCTGATCCTGATGGACCTCTCGCTCCCGCGCCTCGACGGCTGGGGGGCGACCACCAAGATCAAGGCGGACCCCGAGATCGCCAAGACGCCGGTCATCGCGCTCACCGCGCATTCGAGCCCCGAGGATCGCACGCGGGCCAAGGAGGTCGGTTGCACCGCCTTCCTCACCAAGCCCATCGAGCGCGAGCTCTTGTTGAAGACGTTGGGAGAGTATCTCCGTGGCTCCTGAATCCATGAAGGTCCTGGTGGTCGACGATGACCCCGAGCAGCTCGAGATGATGGAGCGCCAGCTGCGCTCCTTCGGGGTCGAGGTGCGCACCTGGAACACGGGGATCGGGGTCACCAACGCGGTCCGCGAGTTCGGGCCCGACGTCGTCCTCCTGGACGTGAACATCCCCGCGCTCAGCGGGGACCGCTTGGTCAAACTGCTCCGTCGTAGCCAGACCTCGAGCCGCC
>CEVQ01133298.1_pt1 | contig 12612 bp, 12 predicted proteins | sample 356551 | NCBI WGS metagenome assembly CEVQ01 (sample SAMEA2623756, study PRJEB7988) | marine metagenome | biome: marine biome (ENVO:00000447); feature: mesopelagic zone (ENVO:00000213); material: "saline water (ENVO:00002010), including plankton (ENVO:xxxxxxxx)" | depth 250 m | reverse complement strand
ACTGCAAGATATGGACTTGAGAATTTGAAAAGAACCCAAGAGGATTTCTCAGTTGGTTTTGAAACTACCCAAGCACTAAGAATTACCATCAAGGCTCCAGAAGCAATTGCAGTGTAAAGATACACTTCACCCATCACCGGTTCTCCTGTTTCAGGAATCACCAAAAAGAATGGTACAACACTAAACAAGACCATCATCAGTGTTGTGCCTGCAATTACTCTTGCAGATGTCTTTTCTGACAATACTGCAGTTAGCATTGGTACATTGACTTTCTGATAGTCATCTCTGAAATGTAGTGTAAGTGCCCAGATGTGCATTGGGATCCAGATGAATACAAGACCTCCAATTATCAAGCCAAAGTCCCACAAGCCAGTAAGAGTTACTGCTGCAAAACCAATCATTGCTGGTGCGCCACCAGAGAATCCACCAAGAATAATGTTTAGTTGAGATTTTCGTTTCAATACATGACTGTAAATTAGAATATTGTCTGCAAGACCAAATACCATAAAGACTCCACACCAAATTCCATTCCAGAATCCTGTTGTGTACATGATTCCAAACGAACATGCAATTGAAATTCCCGCTAGCACTAAACCAAAGTCTCTTGCCTTTTCAGCTGGAAATATTCTCTTACTTGGAATTGGTCGTTCTTTAGTTCTATCCATGATTGCGTCTATATCACGATCATGATAGTTTGTCAGTGTGTTTGCAGCTGCAGAACCTGCTGCAACTCCAGCAAGCATCAGGATCCAAGTTCCAATTGAAATTTCTACATTATAGACATTAGAAGCTGTAATTGCAGCACCAAATGCTGTGAAAACTAAAAGATACCAGATCTTTGGTTTTGTTAGTTCGTAATACGTCTTGAATCTTATCTTAGTTGACGTTTCTTGCATGTTATCTCATAAACTCAGAAAAATAAATATCACTCGATCAGTTTTGCATATAAGGCGTAGATTTTGAAACTGTTTTCATCTCAATAAAGCTCTCAGAACCGATAACCCCCTCAATTTTACCAATTTTCTCTGATACCACCTTATGCATGTCATTAAGGCTTTTTGCATACATTGTGACCAAAATATCGAACCTACCTGTGACTTCTGAAATCTCTCTAACCCCGTCAATTTGGAACAATTCGTCTATAATCAGATCTCGTTTCTTCGAATCCATGTTAATGCCTGTTACAGATTTTACGCTAAAACCTAGTTCTTTATCATTTACATCAATGGTAAATCGTTTGATTAACTTTTGACGTACCAATCGCTTAATCCTACTATACACTACTGAAGTGTTGGTGTTGATTTTTTCTGAAAGTTTTGGAACTGAAATTGCCGCATCGATATACAATTCAGAGAGAATCTTTAAATCTAAATCATCAATCTTTGCCGTTTAAGACACCGGCTTTTATGAATAATTTAACCTCTAATAAAGTTATTATTGAAATTTTTATTATTTTTTTGCCTAAATCTTATTTTTTTTGTATAGCATTTCAGCTAACAACACTGCACCTTTTGCAGAGCCCATTTTTTTATTATGTGAAAACAGTACATACTTGAGACCATTTTCAAACAGCTCTTCTTTTTCAACTCTACCTATTGTTGTCGTCATTCCATCACCAACTTCTCTTTCCATTCTTGGCTGAGGTCTTGTTGGATCTTCATGGAACGCATAATATTGTTCAGGCGCTGAAGGTAAACCTGCAACAGAGATTTCCTTGTTGTAACCATTGTATGTCTCTTTAGCTAAACTTGGATCAATTTCCTTTTCTGTTTCAACAAAGACTGATTCAGTATGTCCATCTATAACAGGAACACGAGTACATGTACAGCTTACACGAATATCTGCATCGTCAATTTTACCATCATTTAATTTTCCTAAGATTTTTTTAGTTTCTGTTCTAACTTTACCTTCCTCTTTTGGAATATATGGCAGGATGTTGTCCGTTATTCCCATTGCAGATACACCTGTTTTTCCGCCACCGGAGATTGCCTGCATTGAAGTCATCAGTACTTTTTTGGCTCCATATTTGTCTAGTAATGGTTTTAGTGTAATGACCAAACCAGTAGTGGTGCAGTTTGGCAATGGTGCGACCCAACCCTTCCAATTGCGATTTTTCTTTTGGACTTCAAGAAGTTCAGCGTGATCATCATTTACTCCTGGGATAAGAATTGGTACGTCTTCTTCATATCTATATGCTGACGAAGTAGAAATTACTGGAAGATCTTTTGCAAATTTAGTTTCAATATCCAGTGCGGCTCCTGATTCTATTGCAGAAAAAACCAGATCTAATTTTGTAATGTCAATTTCATCAATTGATAATACTTCCATTTCTTTGATATAATCAGGAATTTTTCCAGCTACATCCCATGCAATAATGCCGCTATCATTTCTTATAGCCTCTAGGTATTTTTTACCTGCAGACCGATCTGAGGCAGCAATTTGAGTTACTTCAAACCAGGGGTGCTCATTTAAAGACTGAACAAATTCTTGCCCCACAGAACCAGTTACTCCAAGTATGGCTACTTTCTTTTTCATAGAAACATTTTTGCTATTTTTGCTTAATATTCCTTTAGACAGAGAAAAAGATACTATAGTGTACTGTATCTTGTAAATATTGAAAATTAAAGCAAATCATTTGGCTAAATCTCATATTCCAGCCTCACATGGTGGTCCATTTTCAATAAAAAATCCTGATGAGAAGATTGTTGATTTTAGTTCAAATGTAAATCCATTAGGATGCTATTATGGTGTTAAAAAATTCCTCAAAAAACAACTAAACACAATATCTCAATATCCTGATTCTGAATCAAAAAAACTACGTTCAAATCTGAAGTGGTATACAGGACTAGCTGAATCTCAGATAGTTGTAGGAAATGGTGCAACTGAGATAATCTATAATTTTTGTACTGCATTTCTAAACAAAAAAACTAAGGTGTTGATTTCAATACCAACATTTTCTGAATATGAAAAGGCTGCCAGACTATCAGATTCAAAAATTATTTTTTATAAAACCATGAATCTTAACAACAATCTTAGTGAATTCATAAAAAAAATTCCAAACAATGGGATTGTATTTGTATGTAACCCAAACAATCCTACAGGAGTTATCATTCCTAAAACAAATCTACTAAAAATTGTTACCAGTGCTAAAAAAAAGTCTAGCATAGTTTTCATCGATGAGACGTTTATTGAATTAGTGCCTGATTCCAATGAATCATTAGTAAAATCAATCAAACATCACAATAATCTCTTCATACTGCGTTCATTTACTAAATCCTTTGGGTTGGCAGGTATTAGAATAGGATATGCACTTGGTAGTAAAGAAATAGTTAGTGTACTACAAAGAATTAAAATTCCTTGGAATGTAAGTAACATTGCACAAAGTGCTGCAAGTGCAGCAATATGTTATCATCCGTTCCTTGAAAAATCTAAAAAGTTAATTAAAAAAGAAAATGATTTTTTAACAAAATCTATTTCTAAACTTGATAAATTTTCATGTTATAAATCATCTACGAATTTTTTATTATTAAAAACTAAAATTAAATCAAAAACACTTCAAAAAAAATTATTAAAAAATAAAATTTTGATAAGGGACTGCAGCACTTTTCGAGGTCTTAATGACAACTATGTGAGAATTGCAGTAAAAACACGTAAAGAGAACATAAAATTAATTAGCGCATTGGAGGAGATTTAATATTTCAAAATCAATAATGATTCAGGGCACTTCGTCTGGAGCTGGAAAAACAATATTGGTTACAGCACTTTGCAGAATTTTTTCGGATTTAGGCTACTCAGTATCTCCATTCAAGGCTCAAAATATGTCAAATTACGCATATTCTACCAAGAATTTTGAAATATCTAGGGCACAGGCTATACAAGCAATTGCTGCCAGAACAGAAATTTTACCAGATCAGAATCCAATTTTGTTAAAACCAGTAGGAAATTATCAAAGTTTAGTCTATACAAATGGAAAATTATTAAAAAAAATGCATGCAAATGATTACTACAAAAAATTTGTCATGCAGACTGGACTAAAACTTGCTTTACAATCATTTGATAGATTGCAAAAAACTCATGATCTAGTAATTTTAGAAGGTGCTGGTTCTCCAGCTGAGATTAATCTTGTAAAATATGATATTTCGAATATGAAAATTGCTGAAGAAACAGATTCGCCAGTAATTCTGATTACTGATATTGAACGTGGTGGCTCCTTTGCAAGCCTTGTTGGCACTATGAAGTTGATTGAAAAAAAATATCAGAATCTGGTAAAAGGTTTTGTTTTTAACAAATTTCGCGGTGATATTGAAATTCTTAAGCCAGGATTTCGCAAATTAAAAAAAATAACTAATAAACCAGTCCTCGGTACAATTCCATTAACTAAATTTTCAATACCAGATGAGGATTCTATTGGAAAATCTACAAAAAAACTGGTTTGGAATAAAACTAATTTAAGGAAACTAGATTTAGAGATTGATAAAATTAGTTATGTAGTGAAATCAAGTCTTAATATTAGTGCAATAAAGAGGATCTTGAAATGATATTAGAGTCTATTCTTATAATCAGTTTTGCAATAATTCTAGATCTTGTTGTTGCTGATCCAAGAAATAAATATCATCCAACTGCCTGGATTGGTGGATTCATTAGCAATCTAGTACCCTTATTTAAAAACGAAAATTCACATTTGGAGAAATTTGGTGGTATACTAATTGTACTAATCTCAAGTGGCATTGTTGGTACGTTATTGATAATTCTCACTCTCAAAATAGATGTAATTGGACATGAATTACTCACTACAATAGTAACTGTTGTTGTTGGAGCTATTTTGTTAAAGACTACAATAGCTATAAGGGGAATGGAAAAGCATGCATTACAAGTCGTTCATGCATTGGAACGTGATGATATTGATGAGGCAAGAGCAAATTTGGCAAAGATAGTAAAACGTAAAACAAAAAATTTAGATAAAAATCATATTTTATCTGGAGTTTTAGAGAGCATAAGTGAAAACACAGTTGATGGAATTACGGGACCAATGTTTTATTTTGCCATATTCGGACTTCCTGGCGCATTTGTTTATCGTGTGATCAATACGATTGATTCCATGATTGGTTACAAAACTGAAATGTTTAGAAATATTGGCTGGTTTGGGGCAAATTGTGATAAAGTTCTAAACTATCTACCATCAAGAATAACAGGTCTAATTATGGTTTTATCTGCCATGCTTTTAGAAAATGATTGGAAGCAGTCATATCAAATTTTAAAGAGAGATAGTGAGAAAACTTCTAGCCCCAATGCCGGCTATCCAATGGCTGCGTTAGCAGGTGCGTTAGACACAAAATTTGAAAAGGTTGAATATTACACCATTGGCGATGGCTCATTTCATCTTTCAACACAACATGTACGTTCTGCAATAATTTTAATGAAAGTGACATCAATTCTTTTCTTTGCAATAGTTACTATTCCAATAATTACAATTTTATCTTATTTGGGGCTGACTATTCTTGCTTAAACAAATTAGTTCAGTGTTTTCATTTCTTACTATAATTCCTACAAGTAATGCAAATCTTGAAACAATAGCCAAACACATGTATCTTTTTCCAATTGTTGGTATTGCAATTGGACTGTTGATTGGATCTATTGGTTTTGGCTTATCGTTATTTCTTGATCCACTGATTGTTTCATTAATTGTTGTTGCATCTATTGCAGTAGTTACCGGCATACATCATACTGACGGTTTGGCAGATTTTGCAGATGGATTGATGGCTAAAGGTACAAAAGAAAAAAAACTGAAGGCAATGAAAGATCTTGCAACTGGATCTGCAGGAATAATCTCTATTGTATTTTATATAGTAGGAGCCATAATTGCTTTGTCTCTCACAAGCGGATATGATCTCTTCAAAATAATCTTACTAAGTGAAATTCTGGCAAAATTTTCAATGGTACTAATGGCAAGTCTTGGAAATTCCGCATCTACTGGTTCTAATTCACCGTTTGTGTATATTATGAAAGATAAAAAGCGTCTAGCAATTGCTGCAATAATTACTATTATTCCATTTTTGATAATTGGAGAACCAACAGGATTTTTAGTTTTGGCTAGTGTTATTGTAATGACAATGTTTCTAGTTGCTATCTCTACTAGAAATTTTGGTGGAATTACTGGTGATGTGCTTGGAGCAACCAACGAAATCACAAGACTTGGATCCATGCTAATCTTTATTTCATTATGATTGGATTAATAATGGCTGGTGGCAAGGGCACCAGAATGAATTCCAATGAAGAAAAGCTTCTTTTGACATACAAAAAACCAGTCATTTTGCATGTTGTAGACGCATTACAAAAATCAAATTATTTCTCAAAAATTATTGCAGCAACCAGCGCTAATTCACCAAAAACCGAAAAAATTCTAAAAGAATATGGCGTAGATATTATTTCAACTTCAGGCAAAAATTTTGTCAATGATCTTAATAATGTACTACAACAATTAGACGATATTGTTTTTGTAACCTCCGGCGATTTACCGTTACTGGATGAAGAAATTATCACACAGATTATAGAGAATTATAGACCAAACAAAACTTGGACCAGCATTGTAACCACACTTTCTTTTCAGCAATCTTTGGCTAAAAAATCAGATTACATTATAGAAAATGAGAACTATGTTCAGACAGGCATATCAATCGTAGATTCTAAAAAAATTTCAAATCTTGATCCAGTTGAGGAAAATTTTCTTGTTATTAATGACAAAAGAATTGGAATAAATCTTAACACGAAGAGTGATTATAACTTATTGAGTACTTTCTGATATTTTTCCATGTATTCTTGACTTTGTTCCTCTTGTTTTTGCAAGTACATTTCCACACGAGTTGCACATAACCTCTATAGTGTTGTGTGAATAAACAATCTGCTCTTCATTGCATTCCGCACATTTAATTTTATTAAAACTACTTTTTGGAACCGGAGTAAATATATGCTCTTTTTTCATACTGCTATCAACTCAAACTTTCTTATCCGGATACCTTTATTCATCATTTTCTTCTTACATACAGTACAAGTTTCAATAAGTACAACTTTTTTTGTTGTCTTTGCAGGTTTAGCCAACTTTGGGAATTTTTGTCCACCATATCCCTTTTTTCGTATTGCATGTCTTCTTTCACCGGCCGCGGAACCTCTTCGTTTTCCAGCTTTGTATATTGAAACTTTCATGGTCTGATGACTCTTACATTTTGGACAATATGCTCTTTTTTCCTTTGGGAGATTCACATTTACATGCATTTTTGACTATAATTTAAACATCGCTTCAATCTATAATAATCTCTAATAATACATCGACATGTGCAATCTAATTTCCCATCAACTTTTTCCAAAATTAATGCTGTTGCAATGGGGAATAACCATGCTGATTTAATTTTAATTAATTGTTCATTGGTTAACGTTTACACACGTGAAATACAGAAGAAAATTCAGATTGCTGTTACTAGTGATAGAATTGCATTCGTAGGGGATGACGCATCTCATTGTAAAGGACCTAAAACTAAAATCCTAGATGTTAAAAATAGATTTGTTTCTCCAAGTTTTGTTGATCCACACATTCACATAGATCACTTTATCACACCTAGAGAATTTGTTAAAAAATCTCTCATGTGTGGAGTCACATCAATATTTCCAGATTCTATAGATATTGTTAGCGTATGCGGATACAGGGGATTCAAAGAATTTGTTAATCTTACAAAAAATCTACCAATGAGATTCTTTCACACTATCCCAGGCGGATTGCCTGTTGATAAAAAATTCAGTCATGCAAGAACTCTTACACTGAAACAAGAAAAGTCTGCCCTTAACATGTCCTCTGTAATTGGAATGGGTGAAGTTTTTTCATGGACTAAAGTTACAAAGAGGGATTCAAGAACAATCAAATCTCTAATACAGGCACATGAGCAAAACTGCATTATTAATGGACATACTGCTGGGGCAGGCGGTAAAAAATTAAATGCATATGTATCTTCAGGAATTTTTTCATGTCACGAACCAATCAACTTCGACCAGGTAATTGAGAGACTTAGATTGGGAATGTGGATTATGATTCGTGAAGGTTCTATTCGACGAGATTTAAAAGAGATAATTCCAATAGTTATGTCTCATGGAACCTATACCAACAGACTAATGTTTTGTTCTGATGGTGTTGATCCAATTGATATTTCATTACACGGTCACATCGATCATTGTGTTAGAAGTGCAATTAAGCTAGGCATGGATCCTATTGACGCAATTTCAATGGCCTCAAAGAATTGTTTTGATTATTATAATTTAGACCAACAGTATGGGGGTATTGCGCCAGGAAAACTAGCTGATATTCTGATTTTAGATGATCTCCAAAAAATAAAAATAAACATGGTATTGCTTGGAGGAAAAATAGTTGTATCAAATAACCAAATTATACCAACTGTTAAAAAACCAAAAATTCCTAGTTGGATTACCAAAACTGTAAAAATTTCTAAATTCTCTGAAGATGATTTTCTTATAAAATCTGTGAAATCATCTCAGAATGTTAATGTTATAAAAATGAAGACTGAGATTGTTACTGAAAAAACTGTAGAAGATCTTGATACGAAGAATGGAAATGTTTGTTCTTCGTTAGATAAAGATGTATGGAAGGTGGCTGCATTTGATAGAACGTATGGGACCAAAAAACATACTGTAGGTTTTTTGAAAAATTTTGGAGCAGAGATAGGTGCATTTGCATCATCATGGAGTTTTCATGAAAACGATCTGATTGTTATTGGATCTAATGAGAAAGACATGGCTGTGGCTTGCAACAAATTATCAAAATTCCAAGGTGGAATGGTTGTAATCAAAGATGGAAAAACACTTGCATTTATGCCATTTCAGATTGCAGGAATCATCTCATCTAGACCAATTGAAACCGTATCAAGAGAATTTTTAAAAATAAACTCAACCATGAACGATTTTGGTTGTAAATTTAAGAAACCACATCTAATTCCAGTATTTTTACCATTTCTTGCACTTCCAGACATGCGTATACTTTGTACTGGAATTGTAGATATCAAAAAAAGACAGTATGTGAACCCAATTATCACGTAAGGTATTATAAGAGGATTCATAGAGTTTTTTTCATGGCATCAATTCAACAAACCCCAAATGGCCCTGTTTTAGTACTTAAAGAAACTGCATTTCAAGAAAAAGGGAAAGATGCACAAAAAAATAATATAGCAGCAGCAAAATTAGTTGCAGAATTAGTTAAATCAACTTTAGGACCAAGAGGTCTCGATAAAATGTTAGTTGACTCTATTGGCGATGTAACAATTACAAACGATGGAGCAACAATTCTAAAAGAAATTGACGCTCAGCATCCATCTGCGAAGATGATGGTTGAAATCTCCAAAACAATTGATACTGAAGTAGGAGATGGCACAACATCATCAGTAATATTTGGAGGAACACTTTTGGCTAAGGCTGAAGAATTACTAAGCAAAGATGTTCATTCATCAGTTATTATAGACGGATATCAGGCTGCGTCAGAAAAAGCCTTGGAAATTCTTGATGAGGTATCAAAAAAGGTCAGTCCAAATGATAAGGAAACACTTGTTAATATTGCAAAAACCAGTATGGAGTCTAAACTAATATCAGAAGACAATGATTCATTATCAAAAATTGTTGTCGATGCATGTTTGAGAATCACCCAAACAGAAAATGAAAAATCCTTTGTAGATCTTGATAGCATAAAAGTTGAGAAAAAAGCAGGTGGTTCTATTCAGGATACTGCTTTAATTACAGGAATTGTTCTTGACAAAGAAATTGTTCATAGTGGAATGCCAACAAAAATTGAAAACGCAAAAATTGCAATTATTAATGCTGCACTAGAAATTGAAAAAACAGAGACAAATGCAGAAATTAGAATTAATGATCCTACTCAAATGGAAATGTTTCTAGAAGAAGAAAATAGAATGTTGAAAGGAATGGTTGACAAGTTACATGCCGTAGGAACAAATGTCGTGATTTGCCAAAAAGGAATTGACGATATGGCACAACACTTCTTGGCAAAAAATGGAATTTTAGCTATTAGACGTGTTAAAGAAAGTGATATGGCAAAACTTGCAGCTGCTACAGGTGGTCGTATTTGTACTAACATTGACGACATATCAGACAAAGACCTTGGCTCAGCAAAGCTTGTTCATCAAAAGAAAGTTGAAACAGACAAATGGGTTTTTGTTGAAGGTTGTAAAAATCCACAATCTGTGACATTGTTAATTCGTGGTGCTTCACAGAGAGTTGTTGATGAGGTTGACCGCTCTATCCATGACTCATTTATGGTTGTAAAAGATGTAATTGAAACACCAAAAATTGTGGCTGGTGGTGGCGCTCCTGAATCACTTTTGGCATCATTCCTCAAAGATTGGTCTAACAGATTTGATGGAAGACAACAGTTAGCTATTAAAAAATATGCTGAGGCACTAGAAATCATTCCTCTAACAATTGCAGAAAATGCAGGAATGGACCCTATTGATACTATGGTCACGTTACGTGCAAAGCAAAGTGATGGTAAAAAATGGGCAGGCATAAACGCAAAAGAAGGAAAAGTCTCAGACATGTTATCCCAAAATATAATTGAACCACTAGTTGTCAAAGAGCAGATCATAAAATCTGCAACTGAAACTGCATCAATGATACTTAGGATTGATGATGTTATTGCAACAGCTGGTATACAAGCTAGCAGTCCAGGCAATTCCATGGCTGGCGCATGATAAATCATTAATTTAATGAAAAATTCAAAAATTAGTTTATTGTTCAATGTTTATGCATAAAATCGGCATTGATCTTGGTGGAACAAAAACAGAGGGTATTTTACTTGATGAAAAATTTCAAGTTATTGAAAGAAAACGCATAACAACAAATCAGGATAAAGGATACGCTTCAATTCTTGAATTAATAAAAAATCTTGTTAGCACATTAAGACAAAATACTGATGAACAGACATCAATAGGAGTATGTACTCCCGGTGCTTTATCGAAAAGTTCTGGTAGGATAAAAAACAGTAATACACAATGCTTGATAGGAAAGGATCTAAAATCTGATCTTCAGCATATACTAAATCAAGAAATTTCTATTGAGAACGATGCAAATTGTTTTGCTTTAGCTGAATCACAACTAGGTGCTGCACAGAATTATGGGATGATATTTGGTGTTATAATGGGTACAGGTGTTGGAGGAGGTTTAGTCATTAATGATAAAATTCACACTGGACGAACAAATATTGCTGGAGAATGGGGACATCACTGTATTAGGCCAGATGGAAATGATTGTTATTGTGGAAAAAATGGATGTGTTGAAACCTATATCAGCGGTCCTGCATTGGAAAAAAAATGGAATGCATTAACTAGTGACACTCTATCATTATCTGAAATTGTTAAAAATTCTAAAAACAATGCATATGGAATTTGGAAGAGAGAATTTCTTGAAAATTTTGGAATATCACTTGCAAACGTAATAGATATTTTAGATCCAGATGTTATTGTTTTAGGAGGGGGATTATCTAATATTTCATTTTTATATGACGAAGGTAAGGACGCCGTTTATGAGCATGTGTTTAGTGACAGTGTTGACACTCCAATATTAAAAAACCAATTAGGAGATTCTGCTGGTGTTTTTGGCGCATGTCTGTTATAGTCACTGAGGTTCGATTGTAGCAGGTGGCTTACTAGATATTACATATGAAACCCATGTAACTTCATCAATCTCATTTGTTATTCTATTACTAATTTTTTCTAATACACCATTTGGTAATCTTGTCCAGTCTGCTGTCATAGCATCAATTGAATCAACAACTCTTACAGTTACAATCCTTCCATATTTTCTCTCGTCGCCAACAACACCAACTGCTTTGTCATTACCTACTGCCGCATAAGCTTGCCATACTTTGTCATAAAGTCCAGCTTCCCATAGTTCCTCTTCAACAATCTTACTAGCCTTTCTTGATATTGATAGTTTTGACGGTGTAATTTCTCCAATAACTCTCACTGCTAAACCAGGTCCAGGAAATGGGTGTCTCTTCAGTAATTTTTCAGGTACATCAAGTATTTTTGCAATCTGACGAACCTCATCCTTGTATAACTCCTTTAACGGTTCTAGTATCTGCAAATTTAGCCAATCAGGAAGTCCTCCTACATTATGATGAGATTTAATAACAGCGGCAGGACCTTTTGAGACTCCACTCTCAATTATATCAGGATATAATGTTCCTTGTGCAAGCCATTTGAATGGCCCATTTTTTTCTGCAAAATCTGTAAATACCTTAATGAATTCTTCTCCAACAATTTTTCTTTTTTCTTCTGGATCTGCAATTCCTATAAGTTTTGAAAGAAATTTTTCTCGGGCATCAATTTTATAGAAATTTAAGGAAAAACTATTCTTGAACATATCTTCTATCTCTTCAGATTCGTTTAATCGTAATAATCCATTGTCAACAAATACACCAGTTAGTCTTTCACCTATTGCCTTGTGAATCAACAACGCTGCAACGGTAGAATCTATGCCACCACTAACACCACATAACACATTTCCACCAATCTTTGATATTTCATCAACTGTTTTTTCAACAAA
>CEVQ01096363.1_pt1 | contig 12641 bp, 13 predicted proteins | sample 356551 | NCBI WGS metagenome assembly CEVQ01 (sample SAMEA2623756, study PRJEB7988) | marine metagenome | biome: marine biome (ENVO:00000447); feature: mesopelagic zone (ENVO:00000213); material: "saline water (ENVO:00002010), including plankton (ENVO:xxxxxxxx)" | depth 250 m | reverse complement strand
GATAGATATGCAAGGAATCGGATTATCGCTATAACTAGTGCCTTTTGGATGATTGGAAGTTTAAGTAGTTGAAAGCTTTCTTTCAATCGCGGAGATTTTGAAGTCTTGATTGTCGTATTCTTGAATAAAACAAATGAAGTCCATAAGACTATCAACCCAAATAGAGTGACTATTATCCCATTGAATCGCATAACAGATCTCCAAGTGGGGGTACTTAGTCCAGGAAGTGAAAAGGCGTTGTTTTCCCTGATCAAGTAACTCATTAGAGCTGGTGATCCTACTTCTGCTATGCTTCCTCCGGCATTGAACAGAGCTGTGGCCAATCCCTTACGTTGCGTAAGGATTTTAGTGATGGACGATAAACCGAATGGATGCCATAAAATGGATCCGATTTCAGCGCATGTCACTGATATGATTAAGACTATGTACGTAGGGGAATAGGAGGCAAGAAAATAGCCTACGATAACCCAGTATACTGCAATGGAGGCATAGAGGGTACGGCGGGAAATTATGCCTGCAAGCACTCCGGACGGCAGGTATACAATTGCACTAAAGAGTGTTCGTATCGTGATAATACTAGCAACCTGAACTTCGTTTAATGAAAATTCTTCAGCAATGAACGGCAGAAGGATCCAGAAGCCTGCTATAAACCAGTCGACAGATGCGTGCCCTAATGGAATACTGATTATGCCTATATTGAGAGACTTATTTTTCTGCATGAGTAGTCTTTGATTTGAGAAGCTTGGCCAGACAGTAGTATTATAGCGTAGCTGAACCTATTATACGAACCGTTGTGATTTTGTAAGCATATTATGAATAAAAAGAGAAATTTGGTAATAGTTATACCAGGAGATGATCCTCCCCAGATTACGGGATCTCCCCATTTGGATAGGCTCCGATCTGTAGCTGAGGTTATTCTTTATCAGGAAAGACCCAATAGTTCTCAAGAGAAAATCGAGAGAGTTAGCGTTGCAGACATAATGATTAATACACGAAGTATGGTAACTTGGCCGGCTGATGTCCTACATGCTTTACCGAAACTTAAAATGATTGCTACGTGTACGGCAGGGGTCGACTCTATTGATATGCGAGCGGTCAAAGAACTCGGGATTACAGTTTGTAATCAACCCGGAAGAAATGCGCCAGCTGTAGCGGAACATATGTTTGGCTTGATGATGTCTGTAGCGAAAAACGCTGTGCGCCAGACACAACAACTCAAGAAAGGTATTTGGACTGAAAGTAAAAATATATATTTAAGAGGAAAGACTTTAGGTATTATTGGTACGGGTTATATTGGTCAGGAGATGGCTCGTCTGGGTCAGGCAATCGGGATGAACGTCATAGCATGGACATATAATCCCAGTGAAGAAAAAGCTCGAAAGTTTAATCTCAAGTATGTTCCTTTTGAGGAGTTACTATCTGTGTCTGATGTTATTAGCCTCCATGTCAAACTGACTGCAGATTCAAAGTATTTGATAGGTGAAAAAGAGTTTGGGATGATGAAACCCAGTACTATTTTAGTTAATGGTGCTAGAGGTGATGTTGTTGACATGGTTGCTTTGGTCAATGCATTGAAAACCAGTGCTATTATGGGCGCCGCTTTGGATGTATTTGACATAGAACCGTTGCCTAATGACCATGCCATTTTGACTTGCGATAATATAGCTTTAACTCCACATCATGCTGACCAGACTCCGGAAGCTATGGAATGGCTTAATGAGGGAGCAGTGGATAATATTCTTGCATATATCAAGGGAACTCCTAATAATGTGGTATGAATATTGATCTTCATAATGAACGCCCAAAGAACGTTAGGTATGTTACGAGAGGGACTATGGTGTATTGATGATAACCGCTAGCCTAGCAAAATTCTTAACCGACTTCCACAAAGGGGTACTTTCCACACGGAGGAAAAATGGAGGGTCTCAATTAAGTATTGTGACTGTCGGTCTCGTTGATGATGAGATATGTTTTTCTATTACCGAGAGACGAAGTAAATTTTATAATCTTATGCGAGATCCCAGTTGTTCTCTATTGGTTTCACAAGATGATTGGTGGGGTTATATTGTTGTTGAAGGAGAGGCTAGCTTACAAGGATCTTTTAATACCGATCCGGAGACCTTAAGGAATTTACATAGGACGGTATATAGGGAGACAGCCGGGAAGGACCATCCAGACTGGGAAGAATTTGATCAAGCAATGATCGATGATCAACGTGTGGTGGTAAGTATTGAACCAGAGACAGTATATGGGACAGCGTTAAATTAGAATACGCTCTAAATTTCAGGGATAAGGAGAATTCTCTATGAAAGCAGGACAATTAACCGGATACCGAACAGTAGAAGTCGTAGACGTTCCTGATCCAACGTTTGGATCGGATGAGGCATTGGTCCGAATCAATTTTATTTCAGTATGTGGAAGCGATATGCGTTATTTCTCCAGAGCTTTACCAGAGAACCAATATCCTTTGTCTCCTGGTCAACCAAACCACGAATGTATTGGTGTTATAGAAGATGGGGGATCTGGATCCTTTAAAAAAGGGGATCGCGTTATTGTATTTCCTGATAACAATGATGGGCTAAAGCAATTCTTAGTGGCTCCTGCTGACAGGATGATACTAATCCCTGATTGGGGAAAACTAGAGCACTGGCTCATGTGCCAGCATGTCGGGACGGTTTTATATTCGTGCAAGAGAATGGGATCTGTGGTGGGACAAAATATTGTAATTCTAGGTCAAGGTGGTATCGGTTTGGCCTTTACTAGGTTTTTGAAACAGATGGGAGCCCTTAAAGTTATTGCGGTTGATTATCTTGATAACCGCTTGGATTTTGCTAGGACTTTGGGTGCAGATGCTACTGTCAATTGTAATGATCCTCAGTTTTTGGATGCTATCAAGGAATGCACTGATGGGGTAGGTCCAGATATTGTGGTGGAGGCTGCTGGTACAGAAGAATCTGTTAATCAGGGTATTGCTATTGCGAAACGAATGGGGAAATTGATTCATTTTGGGCAGATGAAAGATAATGTTATTCAATATGATTTTGCTACGGCTTTTGATAAAAATCTAGACTGTATTTTCACTGCTAGTTCCAGGGCAGGGCTTATGAAATGGGCAGTAACACAGTCGGTAGCTATGGTGGAAAAAGGGTCACTTGATTTAGGGCCTTTGGTCACCCATCAATTACCATTTTCGGATCTTCAAAAAGCCTATGATATGTTTACAGATCGTCAGGATGACATTATGAAAGTAGTAGTAAGTACGTAATAGGGTAAGATAAGGCTGTGTGAGTAGTTGTACTTCATGGTAAAATAGTCAATTGTTTCGTTCAGCGCGGTAATGGGCTGGTTAGTAACACTTCATAATAGACCAATGAGTATTAAGTTCAAAACATTTACAAGTAGCATGCATAAAAGATTTTTTATGTTGATGCTTGTTAGCGTAGGTTTAATGGGAATGCTTCTTATGATAGGGGATTCTTCTGTTAATGCTGCTGAGAGGTCTATTACAACGATTGTAGCTGAACCTCATATAACTATTACCAAACCTTTAAAACGACCTTACTATTTGGACTTCGTCGTTAATAATACGGGTGATGATGACATCTTAATGGACATTATTCCTGTTCAGGGTGATTTTGATACATGGAAGGGTACCGTGCATGATAGATATAGATCCATTAACGTAACAAGGGTACGGTTGAGCCCTAGAGAATCGAACGATGAACTGTCATTTCGATTTACAGTGCCGCAGGATGTGCAGAATGGTACATATTCTTTCATCTTCGATTTAGCGAGTGAAAATGGGATTTTATTAGGGAAATTGCGATATGACGTGACGATTGAAAAACCCGTAGTTGAAGATCTGCCGGATTTAATTATGGAGCCTCGATATGAAATTCTTGATGGATATCGGGGAGAGACATTTTCTTTCCAAGTAAACTTGACGAATACAGGTTCAGAAAACCTTGAATTTGGTCTGAGTGCTAATTTGCCAAGAGGTTGGAGTGCAAAGTTTAAACCTCGATGGGAGAACACGAGAATTCGAACGATTATTGTAGATCCTGCCATAAGAAATACTGGACTTGAAGTTTTAGTCTCTACTCCTGAGACAACAGATCCTGGTTTGTATGATATCGAATTTATTTTGGATAATGAAAAAATTGGACAGAATACTTTAGGAGTTCAACTGAATCTGAAAGGGAGACCAGTGATTGAGGTGGAAACATCCGGAGGTCGACTGGATGTTGATGCAGTTGCAGGGTCACAATCTGATTTCGTTATGATTGTCAAAAATACGGGCTCTGGTGAAGCAGGAACAGTTCGATTCCTGTCTCAGGCCCCACAGTACTGGAGTATCCAATATGACCCGTCGCAAGTGATTGACTTGAAACCTGGTGATCAGGCCGAGGTGACAGCCTCGATCATTCCTCCAGATAAAACCATCCCTGGTGATTACTATATTCGGTCTGTAGCATCGACAGTTCTGGGTCAGACCGAGTTAAATCTTAGAATCAATGTAGCACGTTCAGAGGCCGTTGGAGTGATTGGAATCTTACTCATCTTGGCAGTTGTTGGTGCTAATTTAGCTTTGTTTTACCGTATGAGTACCCGCTGAAATCTTATCTTTTAATACTGATTAATCAATGGGTCCAACTCTAGTCTGTCCATGTTGCCTTGAGTAGCTTCATCCAGTTTCCGCCTAGTATTTTCCCTATATCTTGAGCTGAATAGCCTCTATTAGACAGTTCTGTAGCCACACTTGACAGTTTGGAGGGATTTTCTAAACCCTGTGGGTGATGTACAGGGTTTGGATAAGGCTTAGCCCTTTTTTTAGGCTTGGTTCCTTGTTGGTAGAACAACTCATCCATCCACTTATTTGACTGATCTTGTGTAAAATCAGTCCCGATTCCTACATGGTCTACCCCCACTTTATCAACGAGGTCCTCGATCGCATCTATATAGTCGCTGATGGTAGAATTGAAGCCTTTGGGAAGAAAAGGAGGAAAAGCATTTGCCCCTATCACTCCGCCTTTTTCCGCAAGCAGTTTTATCATTTCAGTCGGTTTGTTTCGAGGATGGGCAAAGAATTCTCTGGAGTTTGAGTGAGTTATTGATACTGGTTTTTCTGACAGCTCAATAGCATCGTAGCAAGTTTGGTCCCCACAGTGGGATAGATCGATTAGGATACCTAGATCATTCATCTCCTTGACGGCATCCACACCGAAGTGGCTGAGGCCTTCGTCCCTTCTTTCGTAACAGCCGTTGCCTAGAAGATTACGCTCGTTGTAAGTGAGTTGAATAATTCTAACACCTAACTCGTAGAAACGGGTGAGATTATTCAGATCATTTTCGATAGGAGTTGCATTTTGCCACCCAAGAATTACTCCGGTTCTTTTAGAGTCTTTTGCAGTTTTAATGTCATTTACGGTAAGAGCATTCAGGAGGGTATCACTCTGTGACGTGAATCGTTCTTGCCACCGCTGGATAGCTTGGATGGTTTGCTGATAGTTTTCCCATATAACTATTGTGGCATTTATTGCCGTAATATTGCCTTCTGACAGGCTGTCATAAACGTTAGAACTTTCCCAGTTGCTGGTATTAAGAGCATCAAAGACTATACTGTTTTCGTAGTCTTGATTACTTGGAGGTGTATTCATGAAATTGATCCAATCCCATACGCTCCCGCGAGTAGTTCATTAGTGGTAAATCGTTGTGGAGAATACGGTTGTATAGTAAGACTTGGGGTTTGATCCAGCATGGTAAGTGCCAAATTCTCCCCGATGCTAGGGGCTAGTTTGAAACCATGACCGCTGAATCCGACCGCTACGTACAGTCCTTCATGGCCTTCGACATTTCCAACCATGGGATTCCAGTCGGGAGGGATATCGTAGGGCCCCGTCCAGCTTCTAATATGATCGGATATAGAAAGCTTTGGCATTAGTCTTCCGAGATGGGACTTGATATTGTCAATATGGTTCTCGTCGACATTGTCTTCGAACGTATTATCCAGGTTATTAGTATCCTCGCCATGATCTCCCGTCCCGATTATCATTTGGCTTTCTGGAGTTGGCCGAAAATACAGTTTTGTGGGTGTTGTGAGGTCTTTGACAATCGGCCAAGATGGATCATATTGTTGGTGGAAGTCAATGTTTAAGACTTTATGTTTTGTTACGACGTAAGGTAACTCTATACCGAGGTCACGGAGAAGCAGATTACTCCATGGACCGGCTATTACAGCTACCGACGGTGTTTCAATGGATTCATTGTTGGTGTGTATGGTATACAGACCGTTGCTATTGGTTATGGTTGCCACTTCGGTTTCAGAGGAAATAGTAACCCCTAATTCCGAGGCCCGTTTGGCGTATCCATTAGTAGCAAGCATGGGGTCACAATACCCTGACATTGAGTCATAACCGATTACCGGTATATCTGAGAGATTCAACATTGGATGGATTGAAAGTGCTTCTTCTGGTGTCAAAGTAGATGTATCTATACCGTTTGCTTGTTGGAGGCTAAATACAGTTTCCATTTGTTCTTTATGTTGTTCAGGACCGAGGATGAGATAGCCTGTCTGGTGAAAACCTGCGTCTACACCTAGGATTTCCTCAAAGTTCTTGAAGAAATTCAAACTTGCTGCAGCGTGTAATAGATTGTATTCGATTGAATAGTGAGTTCGTAAAATCGCACAGGAGCGACTTGTCCCACCTGACCCTATGCCGGATTTTTCAAGTAAGGTGACGTTGGTTGCTCCGTGGAGGGCAAGGTTATAAGCGAGGCTGCAACCTGTAATCCCACCTCCTATGATTACTATGTCAGCAGTTTTCGTCATAGTATTAATTTCAAATCCTTTCTTCTGGAAAATTCAGTGTAATGGGTAATAATTTATTGTCTACCCCGTAGTTTTGCAAGAAGGTGGAGCATTTCGATGTACAGCCAAATCAGGGTAACCAGAAGACCAAATGCCCCGTACCATTCCATGTACTTTGGTGCTCCTTTCTCAGCTCCTTCTTCAATAAAGTCAAAGTCTAGCACCAAGTTCAGAGAAGCGATAACAACCACAAATAGGCTGAAGCCAATACTGAATAAAGAACTGTTGTTGATACTAAGGAAAGATAATCCTCCGCCAAAAAGACTCATGACAAATCCTATCAGATAGACAAAGAATATTCCGCCTGTTGCAGCAGCTATTCCGAGCTTGAAGTTCTCAGATGGTTTGATCAGTCTGGACTTGTATGCAAGTAGAAGAGAGAGCAGTATACCTAACGTTAGCATTATGGCTTGAACAACAATCCCGTCGTACATTTGTTCGAAATAGAAGGAAAGTCCACCTAATGCCAGTCCTTCCAACGCTGCATATATAGGTACAGTGATCGGTGCCCAGTGCTTTTTAAAGATGGTAGCGAGAGCAACAATAAACCCCCCAATAAAACCCACTAACATAAATCCTGTGATTTCCATAGAATAGGTAAAATAGCCGCATATCATGAGAATACCGAGGCTGATTGTTACCTTGTTCACGGTACCGTTTAAGGTCATGACTTGGTCAGTTGTTGAGGCTAAGTTACTAAAGACTTTCGATGATAATGCAGGATTAGCAGATCTGAATGAGAGATGACCGCCGGATCGTTGCCTGTTATATCCACTACCAAAATTTGATCGCATAAAACTCCCCTATCCAGTGACAACAGATGAATATTGACGAGATATTGGTGTCACAGCAGGTTTGGACATATTGTCAATTATAGCATAGCAGGTTGCTAAGCTACGGGCTGTTTCACATGCTTTCTGTGGAGAACACTGCGGATACTGTCATGAGATATGTGTGTTGATTGCAGTAGATAAGTCCTGAGGTTTTTGTGAGCCGATGAGAATCGGCTTGCTTTTTGTAAATTCCAGAAGAACTCCTTGATTCCCGCTGACGTTATATGCTTTTCCTTTACTACCATATCGGATTCCCCAGCCTCCATAATCTCGTATCGGTCTATACGTTACGGGTGCTGCTTTTTTTATAGTCTCAAATGGTAAAATCACCCACTTTCGGTGAAAAGGTTTGAATTTAATGTAGACACCATCGTGTTGGATAGTCGTATCCAGCTTGCAATAATAGACGAATAGACACGGTCCGACTGCGGTTATCAGCATGATTAAGGCTAGGCTAATGTCAAAACTAGCACTACTATCTTTTGGGTCAGAAGAAATCAGTTGGGAGAGGAATACGGCTGATATTATTGTGGGACCAATAAGAAGGATGAGCCATAACCACCACTGACGGAACCTCTGGCATTCATTGTAAGATTTTGGGTTCTGGGGCATAGTGCACTTCGTTTTAGTGATCCAGTGAGATGGGTTCTGCTGAAAAAATAGGAATCAGTCGGTCTGTGTTGTCCTGATAGTCCTGATAAAGAGGATAGGCTTCTACGGCGATAGGCCATAAACGCTGTCTTTCCTCGGGGCTGGTAATCTCCCGGGCGTGCATACAATATGTGTCGCTACCGTCTTGGACTGTTACAGCTGGGTTCGCTTTTAGATTATAGTACCAAGAAGGATGGGTAGGTGCCCCACCTCTTGAAGCTATAAGAAGGTAACTTCTCCCAGTTGCTACTTTCATAAGGGGTGTTTTTCTCACAGAGCCTGTTTGGCATCCCGTATTTGTCACGATGATTACGGGAAGATTTCTGTAGGTGGTTCCTTGAGTACCGTTACTTGATTCATAGAGAGTAACCTGATCTGCAACCCATTGCCGCGGGCTAGGAAGGTATTTTTCCATCAAGATCTCCAGGGACTGTGTCAGGGTAAATTAACTTTCTCACAGGATAGTTGATTTCAATGTTTTCCTTGGCAAAACGGGCATGAAGCTGTTTTATTAGCTCGTTGGTGACTACGAAACTACCGACTCTGGTTTTTGCTTGCAGTAAAATCCAAAAACCGATATTCGAGTCTCCAAATTCATCAAAAGCAAACCAAGGGGGCATCGTTGTTACTGAGTCAGGGCAGGTTTCCAATACGTGCTGGGCGACTTCCAATGTTATCCGTTCGACTTGTTCAAGATTACTTTCGTAGCTAACCCCACATTTGACTACAATGTTAATCGCAGGGTCAGGTACTTGGTAATTCGTTACAATTGTGTTGGCTAATACTGAGTTCGGTATGATAACCAGATTGTTGAGCCAGGTACGAACTTTAGTACTACGCCAACCAACTTCAATAACGTATCCTGAGGCGCCTCCTTCCAACTCAATATAGTCTCCTGAGGTAATTGCTCCGTCTGATAGTACGTACGTTCCTGCGAAAAAGTTACCTAGTGTAGGTTGTAAAGCTAGTGCGACTGCTAAACCAGTAATCCCTAAACCACCGATCAAGGGACCTATCGAGACTCCTACATTATCTAGGATCATGAGGGTAGAAATACCATAGATGGCTATCGTGAGGAAACGGCGGGCAATTGGGAGCAACTTATCATCCAACCGATTTGCTGTTCTGCGAGCATGGGTACGGATATACCAGTTGATAACAAGTGTTGAGATTTTGGCTAACGAATGACCAATGAGTAACACGGCTACTACGGTCCAAGCGGTTGTTATGGTGTCACGCCAATTGGTTGTGTTAGGCAATGATAGCAGCGCTAGGTAGAGTCCAAAGAATACTAATAGTAGGCTGGCAGGTTTCCGAAGAAATACTACCATTTGGGAAACTAATCCTTTTGATGATCTTGTGCGGAGCCTTTTTTCGACCGTTCCTAGAACAATGTATAAAACTAGGGCAGCGGTAAGAAAGAGGATAAACACGCCCGCACCTACCAAGGCTAGAAACCAGTTATTTTCTGAAATTAACTCAAGTGACATCAGCGAGTCTCCGGTACCTATTAGTACTGTAGATTACTATTCTAGCATGGTGGTAGATAAATAGGGATGACATGCGAAGCTAGAGAAAAAAACGGATTAACCTGACTGTGCCAATGGGAAGGCTCCAGAGAAATCCTCCTACCAGTCCTAGAAGGGCAAATTGCCATATTGGTTCGGATCCTGAACTACCAAACAGCGGACCGAAGATGGGAAAGAGGAAAGTAAGGTATGCAAGTATAATGAGGATGATTTTTGTCTCCCTGCAGAGCCTGGCTGCAATCAGCCCAGATATTCCGGGCGTGACTAGTGCGACGCCGAACTCCACCAAGCTAAATACACCGTCAATTGTTAGAATAGCGTGTACTAAGAGAAACGACAGGCAGGTTAAGACACCTGTCAGAGATCCTGCAAAGCAAATCCTCAGTGGTGGGATTACATGCATCAGGGATTCGTTTGAACAGTTTCTCCCATAATATATGTTCCATCAGTCCAAGACGGTTCCTCGACAAGGTGTTCCATCATTTTGATGAACATTTCATGTTGTCCAGGTCTGTTTGAATTGGCAATGTGAGCCTCCTTACTTTCGAAGACTGCTACACCAATGAGGTCAGCTTGCTCATCATCTGGTTTCATTAGAAACCATGCTACTCCCCCATCAGGAACTCCATTGTCGTCTATAATTTTTGTTAGGGCATCCAAATGTCCTGGTTTTACTTTCAAATTAAATATCGTGCCATACATTAGTATCTCTGTTATTTCTTCTATCAGATTTATTAATTAACTTTTTTAAGCATTGAATCAATATCATCATAAGCCGATTGAAGTCCTGCCGCATAATGTCCAGCATCTGCTCCAACAGTTCCAATTTGCCCACCTCTGCTAAGCCAATAATCCGTAACTTCTAGAGATCCTGTAAACATTCCCCATGGAACTTTATGTTCTTTACATTTATCAAGGACTCTTTGAATTAATGGGTTTTTTTGCTCATCTGTCGCATTTTGAGGTAAACCTGCAGTTAAAGACAAATCTGTTGGACCTACCATTATTCCATCTATTCCATCAACTTGAAGAATACTATCTATATTTTCCATGGATTCTGCAGTTTCGATTTGAGGAAGAACCATAGTATCCTTATTTGCTAATTTCCAATATTCAAGGCCATCACTGTATCTTCCCCTTGGATTTGGACCCCAACTTCTTGCTCCTTGTGGAGGATATTTTGCTCCCTGAATTGCTCTTTCAGCATCAGCAGCTGTATTAATTAAAGGCACAACAATTCCGTCTGCTCCCCAATCAAGTGCTTGGTTAATAAGATAATTATTGTTCCATATAACACGAACAATTATTTCGGATTCTGTATGAGATATAGCACTAAGCATTGTTGATAATGTATCTGGTCCAATACCAGAATGCTGTGTATCAATAAGGAGAAAATCGAACCCTACATCAGCAATTGCTTTCAAGGTATCTGGATTATTAAGATATAAACAAGTACCGGCAACTGCTTGTCCCGATTGTAATTTCTGTTTCATTTTATTTTTCATAAAATATTCCTTTATATTTTTATAGTGCCAAAAGGCTACATTATTATCAAAGATTTGTAAATAAAACGTTGTAAAAGAATTTATTTTTTAAGTTTAAAGCATTCATGATTCCACAAATTTATTTTTTGTGGAACAGGTGGCTTAAAATCAGGCAATGTTTTTTCCATAATATAATTAATGCTAAATGTATGTAAACGATCATCGCCTGTATGTTTAGCATTCCATTGACGACAAAGATATCTCCCATAATACAAAAGATGTCCTTTCCATTTACGATTTAAGGATATATTAGCCATGTATTTAACCCAACGATTATTCTTCAAATCATGTCGAACTTCATCAGGCTTATCCCAGGTAACTTCTTCTGCATTTCTCCATAGATCAACTTCTTTGCCATTAAGTAATTTACCAGGCATTACAAACCAACCATCTCCTACTATAGGATACGGAGCAAATAAATTCCAAGTCTGATATAAACCAAGCATATAACTAGGACCATACAAATCTTTTGGAAATTTTTCTCTTACGCCAGGAATAGAAGATATATTTACAAACACAACATAAAGAATCGCAACTAATACAATAATTTGTTGCCAACGGGGAAAACTAAATGATAATTCATTCCATCGTAATGGTGAAAGAATTTTCGAAAACATTGGTCTATTCGTTGCAACATATTGATAGATTTTTTCTCCAAAGTTAGCAATAAAAGATAATTTCATAGGATATGAAATAAACCAAAATATAGGTGATTTTTGCATAACATATGTCAATGCATTAAACCCAAATCTTTTCTTTTGTAAATTATCAATAACAATCCAAGAATTTTTTGATTCTAGTATTTTTAACATTTTCGGGTCAGTATCCGCAGGTATAATTTTCGTTCCAGGCAATAAAACAAACGTAGTAAGAAACGCACAGGATTTTCGACAAAAATCACATCCTCTATCATAATAAATAATCATTTCTTTTCGAGATAATGTTTGAAGTTTTTTAGTTATATAATCCCAAACTGGACTAGGCAAAAATAATAACCACGTTGCCATAGATATAAATGGGAAAAATCCAAGTCCCATTGTCGTTGCTATTCCAATATGCATGGAAAAAAAGATTCCTATGACTAAAAGACGCATAGGAACATAAAACCATGGGATATGTACAATGATTGGACCAATGAGCTCTGCCCAAACAAAAATAAATGTAAGTGCTGTTAATAATGGAGGATAGTTTAAAAATAAACGACCCAAATCATTAG
>CEVQ01045911.1_pt1 | contig 12648 bp, 11 predicted proteins | sample 356551 | NCBI WGS metagenome assembly CEVQ01 (sample SAMEA2623756, study PRJEB7988) | marine metagenome | biome: marine biome (ENVO:00000447); feature: mesopelagic zone (ENVO:00000213); material: "saline water (ENVO:00002010), including plankton (ENVO:xxxxxxxx)" | depth 250 m | reverse complement strand
TCAATGTGTTCAAGTGCTAGGCCTACTGCTTCGAGATGTAATTCAGTAGAGGCTTCCAGTCCGAGTTGCTCTATCTGGTGCTCCCACACTACTGGGTGGGGTCCAAGTACAACTCCAACATCAAGTCCAACAGATTTCCTTACCTCCTCAGCCATTGACAGTGTCTCCGCATAGGCCGTACGATATCCTGCTATATCGGCCGGTAGAGAGCTAGAGAAGCCGGGCTTGTGAACCAACATGATTCCCGTGCCTCCAGCCCGAGAGAACTCCTCGGCCGCAGTAAGAAATCTTCCTAATCTATCGAGATGCATATGCTGATCTACAATTGGCCCGTTCCACTTGCCCTCGAGAATCATCTCAGGCCAGTGCTCCCTCTTCGTCTAGGAGTTTTGTCCAATGGCGGACTGCCATCTCTGCGATTTTCTTTGAATTCTGTCCCAGAACGACGCCATGTCCGTTATTGAATATAATAATCTGAGAGTTGTGCATGGTGGCGTCGATTCTCAAAGCTCCTAGCCTAGTATCCATCTCAATCGCCTCGAATCTTTCGGCGGCTAGAGGCAACATCACAGCCCTGCCAATTGTGAACCTGATTAGCATCTCACCGGATTCCATACCGATGTTATCATCTGACATTCCCATGGTCAAAAGCAATTCCTGAACTGCAATCCTAGCCACCTCAGCTCTCGCGATACCATGCACCAGAACAGAGCCGTCAGGTTCGACAACAAATGTTGCTCTAGGTTCCTCATGACTGATTACGACATAGGAGCCGCTGGCTGATCCTCCAGCAAGAGAGACGGCTTCTTGGTGCGAAATTGGAGAGGATGGGATGAATCGGAAAGTCTGTGTCTCGACACTTACCGATATTCCTGAAGATTCCATCATCACGCCTCCATGCTCACCTGTTCCAGGTCTGGCCACGCCATGACTGCGGCCTCCAAGGAGGGCAGCCAGGCTTGGTGGACCGGTACCAGTAGGGTGCATTCAGATGCCTCCGCATCATCAACCCTGCTGTTGAGTAAATCTGCTAGAGAGCCCCTCAATCTAGCGGCGAATCTTGCATTTCTCTGAGAAATTAGCTCCGCAGTAAGTCCTCCCTGCTCCTCTATCCACCAAGCAGCGCACGATGTGGCAGCTGCCCCCATATCAACGTCTACCGCATCGTTTCTAGTCACTTTGGAGATAGCGTTGGATCTAGTCTTCTTCCATCTCCTCGATGTGGTCAGGGTAGACAGTAGATTGGATATGCTAGCCTGCTTGTCGGCGCTACTCTCCAACCATTCCGTCCAATCAGAGTCGTCCAATTCCGGCTCTATTGCGTAAATCGGCATGCCACCTCTGGCATTGTCAGCATGCAGGAGTAGTCTGACTTGTTCAGGATCAGGGATCTTAGGGCCGTCCACCTCATACTCTTGCAAGTCCTTCATCAGTCTGCCAAGAACGGTACCCGAGGCTATCGCGGCCTCGATGTGGACTCCGGGGCTCTCCTTATCCTGCTTCTCGTCCTGTCTCCATCCACTCAAATCGCTGAGACTGAATAACAAGGCGACTCCGTCCCAGCGTCCTCGATACCTCAATGATGATGGCATTCGAACACAAGGCAGGTGTGGCCAAAGCACGATTCTACCCCCTAGAGGGTCCTCGAGTACACTTGGTTCCCACCTCAATTCTGGGACATCCATGGCGCTCCGAGTGGACTCTTTCGATTGAATTCAACGGTCGTAGAACGGTTTCTGTGATGATTGAATGAATGTAGGGTTGAAGGGGGGTGGGCTCTCGAGGCTAATCGATAGTAATGTCCGAGCCTCACTCTCTTGAGCCCGTGGTGCTGCTGAACGAAGTATTTCCTGGAGATACAAACTCGATGGATACGCTGTACGGAGGGCGATTGATGTCAATTATGGATACTGCCGCTGGAATGGTCTCCAGCAAGTTCGCTCACAAGGAATTCGTAACCGTCTCAGTTGATGCTCTCAAGTTCCGTCGACCAGCATACCAAGGAGATATCATCAGGACCACTTCTAGGGTAGTATGGACCTCCCCCCGCACAGCCGGGGTCCATGTGATTTCGTGCAGGCTATCACGCTCTGAGTGGGAGGGTGAGGAAATCTGCTCGGGCTTCTTTTTCATGGTCGCTGTAGATTCGGAAATGCAACCAGTAACTATTCCTCAATTCTCTCCAACTACTGATGAGGAGAAGGGGTTGTGGAATCAGGCAAACCAAGCTCGCGAAGCGATGGGATAAGGCCACTGTTTTCTGATAATCCTAGAATCGCCAGTCTGCGGCTCTCCTCACACGTGCGCGTAAGCGATACGGCTCGCTGCTCAGTATCCCGAGCAGTTATAGCCAATCAGAGTCGCTGGTCTGCTCGGGATGTACTCTGTCGGGCTTACGCCCGATCAGGATGAAGAGAGGTCGGAACTGTTCGGCAATCTGAGTCTGGTCGGGTCAGGAGGGAAGTTTGTCGCCGTTCTGACACGGCGTCAGCTGACCCTAGAGAGGTTCGATGGGCATGGCGTCAGACTCTCACTAGGATCGATTTCGAGAATGCGTCACATGAAGGTCCCTCTATTCCCTGCGGGAGCGGTTCCGTTGAGCCTGATGGCAATATACCTGGGACTCAAGGTTCTGCTTCCTCCATTTGCTTTGGTAGCTACTGCCGCCGGCTCGCTGACTATGTTAGGATACGTCTTGTCTAGGACCTCTGTACTGGCAATCGAAACCGAGGCGGGGGACCGTCACATCATAGCTGGGAGTGAAGGAGTTCTACTCAGGCTGTGTATGATGGTTGACAGGGTGGGTCGTGGTTCTACAATTGAGGAAGCGCGAGTCGGGCTGGAGCACATAGATGCAGAATTGCCAACATTCCCGGCATTCCGAGATGCAATCGGAGATACGCTTGACCCTAAGGGACTGTTGGAGGCGCCTGAAACTACTGAGTCCGGGTCGGTCGCAGAACCCCTGTTTTCAGTGCCCAACGAGCCTGAATCTTCTCCAATGGCAGGATTCCTATCTGTGGATGAGCCAGAACCTATGCCATCGTTCACGAACGATCCCTACTCAATTCCGCCTCCTAGTGAAAGCCCATCTCCACTAATGATGTTCGATGACCCCAATCTTGAGACTGAGCCTGACGCATATTCCAGAGCTTGGGGGCGGGAAGATTCGCCCTCGTGGTATGAGGAGAAGCAAGTAGGTGACTCTAGAATTGATTCAGCCCTCGGAGAGGCTGCCGTAGGAATGGACCTATTCGGAGAAGGAGGGATTTTCGATGCCGAGCCAGCGTCATCCTACTCTCCTCCGACCACGCCCCCTCCTCACGAATCCTTAGCTCCTGCTAGAGATCAGCCAATCACTCAAAATTACATCAACACAGTTGGCCCTCCTGTCGAGGATAGGAGGCCTTCCAGTTCACAGATGATTAGGAGGGCCCAGAATAGGTTCGGGGACTCTGGCCCCTACATGGCTAGCTCACTTCCAGATCCGAACGAGGCTGCAGTCAGAGATGAGTGTAAACCCGGAGTGGTCAGACAGGCAAGAGCAAGGCAGGCTTTGCTCACTGATGGGGGAGTTAGTGGCCCTGCGATTGATCCCGCTAGCCTAGAGGAATTTCCTGGAGTATCTCGAATAGTCAATTCAATGGGGACTGGTAGGGTTAACACCGGAGGAAGGAGAAGGGCGTCGAAGCAAAGAATGGGATGGATTGGTGCGTTGCTAGGGCCGGCACACAGAGTAAGGAGGCATTCTGGATCTTACGCTTCCGAGTATGGTGATCCGGATGGGGCTGTAGAGGCTTCAGGAGCACGCTTCCAATCATCGCAGCATATCAGACTACGTAGCGATCAGGATCATCAAGCAGATGTGGTGAATAGAGAGACTAGGGCGAGTCCTCGACCTTACTCTGCCAAGGAGGCCTTAGATGGAGTGGTCAAGAGAGTTTCCAGTGGTCAGAACAGAGAATTTTCAAGTGAGGACGGGATTGAAGAACGCAGATTGAGATTCTCCCAACTCAGGAGGACTTCTTCCAAGGGCGACCCTCATCCTCTACCCGGAATCAAGCGGCTTGAGTAATCACAGACCAGCCATGCGGCGAAACTTGTCGACTCTGGCATGGTAGCTTCCTCGATCGAGATTGCTAACGCTTGAGACGCCCAGGCCTTCGACTGAGAAAGACGCTGTTACAGTTGCATGTAACAGAGCATCGCGCATTGTATCGGGCTGGTTGAGGGCCCCTTTGCGGCCCGCTATGTTAGCCAGTAGTCCTCCGGCGAAACTGTCGCCCGCTCCAGTAGGGTCGACCAAAGCGTCAGTCGGATATGCAGGTAGAGTGATTGTGCCACAATCTAGGTATGCTACCGAACCACTCCTGCCGCGTTTCACTATGACTCCCGGTGGTCCGGGTCCTGCTGCAGTACCTCCATACAAAGCCTCTCCTGAGGAGATCTTTGCAGCCGCGCTATGCACCAAATCATCTCCAGCGATAGCACAGACCTCCTCCTCGTTGAGTATGGCTAGGTCAACCTTACGGAGTGCCTCAGAGAGAAGTTTGAATTCAGTGTCAATCCAGAGCATGAAGGAGTCGAGAGCAGTGATTACAGCTCCTGGGCACTGGTCGAGAACCGCCACCTGAGAGCGAGGATGGGTGTTTGCGCAGAACAGTACATCTGGGTCTCTCCAAGAAGCAGGAATCTCAGGGATGTAGTTCTCTAGGACGTTGACCTCGGTCGAAATGGTCGTGACATCGTCCATCGAGCCTTCATATCGGCCCGACCATCTGAAGGTGCTTCCATCTTTGCGGACAACTCCGGCTAGATTCAGGCCGCAATCCTCGAGGGTTCTCTGTGCCTCAGTTGAGAAGTCATTCCCTACAGCACTGACTAGGCCTATTGCTGGTGGCTTGCGAGGGGCAGGGGGGAGGTGAAATCCTGCGGCGATTCCAGCGTGTGCAGCGGCGCCTCCCAAAAGGTCTGAACCGCTTACAACCGGAGTCTCGATATCATCGAGTCCGATGCTCCCTAGAATTACGAGTTTCACCAATCACACCTCATCAAGTATACCCGGGTGCTCATCTAGATACGCGATGGTGATATCTCCGTTGCGGAAGTCGGGCTCGCTCAAAATTGCCCTGTGAAGTGGAATTAGGGTGTCGACTCCGATGATTATTGTCTCAGCCAATGCAGCATCAATCTTGGCTATCGCTTCCTCACGATTAGGGGCCCAGGCTATCACTTTGGCTAGAAGTGAATCGAAGGATGGGGGCATGTCGTATCCTGTGTGCGAGTGGGTGTCAACACGAACCCCTGGGCCACCTGGCCAATGGCATTCCCAAATTCTGCCTGGAGATGGTTTGAGGGTGAACGGGTCTTCGGCGTTAATCCTAGTCTGAATTGCGTGTCCGGAGATTTGAATCTCGGACTGCGATAATGGCAATGATTCTCCAGCTGCGACTCTGATTCCCAAGGAAACCAAGTCTACCCCGGTAATCATCTCAGTCACTGTGTGCTCGACTTGGACTCGTGGATTCACCTCAAGGAAGTAGAATTCGCCATCGGAATCACGTAGGAACTCGAAGGTCGCCAGCCCCTTGTATCCGACAGCCTCTGCCCCGGCCACTACTTTGGATCCGAGCTCTTCTCGGACCTCTTCCGAGAGCCATGGCCCTTCCTCAATAATCTTCTGATGGCGCCTCTGTATCGAGCAGAATCTCTCTCCAAAATGGACTGCTTTGCTACCGTCTCCGAGAATCTGAAATTCAATATGCTGTGCTCCTTCAATGAACTTCTCGACGAATACGCGGTCATCGCCGAAAGCTGAGAGCGCTCGGCCTTGGCATAGCCTCAGGGCGGACTCAAACTCATCACCTGAGTTCACTACCTGCATACCGATGCCGCCACCTCCAGCGGCTGCCTTAATCATCACCGGATAGCCGATTTTCTCTGCCATGCTGAGGGCCTCGGCCTCGTCTGATATTGGCCGACCTGATCCCTTGGCAACTGGAAGTCCGGCCTTGACCATTGCATCTCTAGCAGATATCTTGTCTCCAAGCAATCTGAGGACTTCGGGGTTCGGGCCAATAAATACAATTCCCTCTTCATCGAGTCTCTCTGCAAGAGTTGCGTTCTCTGCTAGGAATCCATAACCTGGGTGTACTGCATCGGCTCCAACTTCTTTAGCAGCAGCGACCACTGCTTCTATGTCGAGATACGATGCTAGGGGGTCATCCCTAGGGATGAATGCTCCTTCATCTGCCATCCTCACCGGTAGAGTCAGCCTATCCTCGCGTCCGTGGATGACTACACCTTCTATTCCAAGCACGCGTAGCGAGCGTAGGATACGAAGTGCGATTTCGCCGCGATTAGCAATCAGAACGCGGCGGAACATAGCGATGCGGTCCGGTAGACGCTGTATGAGCAATGCGGAGAGTCGTCAGTAAACGTCGCGCAGATATCTCTTCTCGGTCTTCATCAGACCAGTCTCTACGAACTCCTTGGCCTCTTCTTCTGACATTTCTCCATATTCTGAGCATATTTCGATTAGCGTAGAGTGGACATCTCTGGCCATGTAGTTCTTGTCACCGCAGACATAGAAGTAAGCGCCTCCATCTATCCAGTTCCATATCTCCTCGCCGTTCTGCTTCATCAGGTGCTGTACGTACACCTTCTCAGGGCCTGCGCGAGACCAAGCAAGATCATGGCGGTCGATTAGGTCCGACTCTCTCCAAGCCTCCATCTCATCGCGGTAGAGGTATTCTCCCTCCTCAGTCCAGTCTCCGAAGAACAGCCAGTTGCGGCCGGTCGAGGAATTCATCTGCCGCTGCTGGAGAAATGCTCTGAATGGAGCGATTCCAGTTCCCGGCCCTACCATGATGATATCTGTTGAGCCGTCCTCTGGAAGCACGAAAGATCGGGTAGGAGACATGAACACGCCAATATCGGTATTGTCAACTTCACAGCGGTCTGCCAAGAATCCTGTGCATAGCCCTGTCCTGTCTCGATCGTGGTGATTGTACCTAACGATGGCAACGGTGAGGTGAACGGTTCCAGGCTCAAAATCGGGGCTGCTGGCTATTGAGTACAGTCTGGGCTTGAGCCTATCCATCCCATCGACGAATTGCTGAGGGGTGAATCCAATATGGCCGAAGTCATCCAAGCCGTCGATGTAGTCTCTGGACCACATGTAGTCCTCCATGGCCTTTGGATCATCCATTAGAGTATTCCAGAGCTCTTCGGCGGGATTGCTGACTGAGCCGATCTCGATATAACCATCAGGCAAATCATCGTCGACTCCTGAGCCGTTCCAATCCATCAGTAGTTCGCCGTCTTCTGTTGACGAGCGCTGTCTGCTAACTATTTTGATCTCAATCTTTGGTGAGTCGGAGGTTAGCCTGTCTCCGAGATTCCTTATCCACTTCTTGGAAATCCGGTGAATCTCTAATCTGTTAGTTAGAGCATCCCTGATACTACAGTGGCCGAGGTGTGTCTCAATCTCCTCGTCTCCAGAGAAGCCACAATTATCCAATAGCTCTTGAACCAACTTTGGTGGGCACTGCGGAATAACACCTAGAGCATCGCCGGCCTTGTACTCTAGGCCAGAGTCTCCCAAGTCGAATACGATGTGTCTGGTCTCCTTTCTGGAGCCTTCGCCATTGAGGATCCAGTTCTCGTTCAACTTAGAGGCGTAGGGGTTCTTCGCACTCCACTCCGACATGCATACTCACCAATTGGCGAGCCGTCGAGACTAGGCCTGTTTATGAACAAATGCTGAGGGCGGGCCTGGAATAGTAATCGATTCAATGCGATGGGGTCAAGTCAGGATGCCCTTATCGCAGCACATGGCGCGCATAGACTTCCTAGGTACTGGCAACGCATTTTTGCCTCAAGGGAGGATGCATGCGCTAGCTCTAGTGGACGGAAGTGTGCTGGTCGATACGCCGCCAACAGTGCTGGCCCAGTTGAGGCGTTGTGGCGCCTCTCCTGGAGATCTAAAACATGTACTCATTACGCACTGGCATGCCGACCACACCTTCGGCTTCCCGTTCCTTTTACTTGACAGGAAATACATCTCAGACCCCGACTTCAAATCTGTTCTCAATGTCCACCTGAGGCCAGGAGGAAGGGAGTTTCTGGGGGACCTGTGCAAGAAGGGTTTTCCCGGCAGTCTCGAGGAGTCTCTGGATGAGAGAGTTTTGTGGTCAGAGTCTGAGGCAGGAAGCCTAGAAGGAACAGATTGGTCATTCGAGAGATTTGCAGTAAAGCATGTCGAGGAGACTGACCCGCATGGTTACGAACTGATTCACTCAAGTGGTTTCAGGTTCCTGCACTGCGGAGACTCGGGGCCGTGCGAGGAAATCGATGAGAGGGGAGGTAGATGCCAAGTAGTTCTGCTTGAAATGGGAATACCGGACTTCGTGGAAAGTCCCCATCACCATACGCCATCAGATGTCGTGGCGTTCTCGGAGAGGCATCCTCACACGCTGGTCCTAGTAACTCACAACTACTCCAGCGCCAAGGGGGAAGAGTCGGGTTTCCCGATACCCGAACTACCCGAATCGATAGTCCAAATCGAGGATGGAGATAGTCTAGTTATTGGTAGCGATGGTTCGATTTCAATGCAAATAAATTCTTAAAAAAAATTACGTAGTTTATACATGAGTAAATTCAGAGGTACAATTAACTCGTATAGTAAGTGTCGATTGGCGACTCACGGAAAATCTCTACGCACCAATCTGGAATGATTCAGGTGATTAGGAAGTAAGCAGCTCCAGAACCTCTGGTGATGCAATTTTCACACCGGATAATATATTTTAAAAACGCTATACTGAATCAAATTAAGTGGGATAATAGATGATGCGATTTGCTTTATTCTATATTGGCACTTAAAGGAGGTAAAAACTGACCTGTGTCGCGGCCCGTCGGACAGTCTTATTACCAGCAACATCCTCGCTTGACATCCACGTTGCCGGGAACATCTTGACCCTAGGTCTTGATGATAAGGCAGCGTGTTTTGACCCGAAGGTGAAAGAAAATGGACGGAAACATTTTCGAAAAAATTCTAGGTCAGGATTGTCTCTTCATTGATCGGCGTGCATTCGACCATGCCTTTGAGCCTTCGAGGCTCCCCCACAGAGACCATGAGGTCGAGTCTCTGGTTCAAAATCTGGTTGATGCCCTCAATGGACACATACCCTCGAACATGCTGCTATACGGAGTCCCTGGATCTGGTAAAACGGTGGTCACGAGATTTGTGCTCGGGCAGTTACTCGATAAGGGTAAAGAGATGGGGCAAAGCGTTGAAACCTACGAGATAAATTGTCGGAATGTGGATACAAAGTACAGGGTTGTACAGACCATAGCCAGCAAGCTAGGACGGAGGGGAGATTCTCCGATTCCATTCACTGGCTGGCCAACGGACAGAGTGCTCGAGGAATTGATTACTAGAATGGACAGAGCAGGCGGAGTGCACATAATCGTCCTAGACGAGATTGACAATTTAGTCACCAGAGCCGGTGACGGATTACTGTACAATCTAACCAGCCTGAATACATCCCTGAGGAGTTCGAGATGTTGCATCATCGGAATCAGCAACGACCTCAACTTCACCCAGCAACTCGATCCTAGGGTTACTTCGAGATTGAGTCAGGAGGATCTGGTGTTCCACCCATATGGGGCACCAGAGATTCAGGACATCCTTAGTGAGAGAGTCAAAACTGGATTACGAGAGGGGGTCATCGAGGAAGGGGTTTTGGAACTCTGCTCCGCTTTGGCAGCTCAAGAACACGGTGATGCCAGAAGGGCTCTCGATCTTCTTCGCATCTCTGTTCAGAAGGCTGAGCAGAGGTCACAGAAGAATGTAGACAGGAGACATGTAAGGCTGGCTCAGAGCCAACTGGAGTATGACCAAGTCACACCCGTTCTCAAGACTTTACCCCTACATCAGAAGTTGCTAGTTCTGGCAATCAAATTGAATGAGGATAATGGACTGAGGAACATCTCTACAGGCGAAGCGTATAGGACTTACAGCGAGGCCTGTATGAAGATCTCAGTCGAGCCTCTCACTCCAAGACGTATCTCCTCATTGCTGAATGAGCTCGACACCCTTGGCCTCATCATGGCTAGAAACGTCAGCAAAGGTAGAGGTGGAAGGAGTAAGCAAGTGAATTCTGCAATCCCGAAGGGGGTCGATGCAGTTTCGACGATGAGTGATTCCGAACCGCTGATTGCCGAGGCGGCTCTTGGCAGATACAACCTACAGACTCATCTTTGAGAGAGTATTCGACCTCAGACAACGGTTAAACGAAGGTGCAAGGTCGCCGCCTCGATGACCATGCAGGGAGCTGACTGGGAGGAGTCCTTGAGCAGGCCAAGTCAGACCATGTCCACTTTGGCAATGGTACTAGGAGCATGGGTCATTCTACTGACTATTGTCAATATCGTTATCGGAGCTTACTCTCCAGGATTCAAAGTGATGTGGATTGGATTCATTTCAGGAGACAGCGCTGCCTCTAATGTCCCACACGACGGTGCTGGAGTTGTGATGGATGACATGGTGTTCGCACTGCTTGGAATCGCCTTGTTAGCCCTAGGCTCCATGGGCATGAAGAAGTGCTTTGATGGCGGAGTGGCGGAGTGGATCAAAGGACTTTCAAACGGTACTGTGGCCTCCAGCCTATTGTCATCCGAGAATGGGATTAGAAGAACCATGGCAAGTTGGATGATTGTTATCGGAGTGGCGTTCTATCTGACATGGAGTTCCTTGAACACAACATGGGTCGACCCCGGCGTCTATGCGGTTATGGTGATTCTAGTCAGTTTCGGATTTGGCATCCACACGCTTGAGGACGCTGTTTGATTCACTCACTAGCTTCGAACCCATTGAGCAACCTGCGGCAGCGTTGCTTCGCATCCTCTCCACACCATCTGATTACTACTCCTTTGCCGGGCTGACCATAGATGATTACAGAGTCGATAGGTGCGAGTGGATGAAGCAGAAGCGGGGCTAGATCCTCCTCACCTTCTACGACAATTAAAGAGGATTTGTTTCCATCACGCCAAGAGGAAATCGCTGTTTCACATGTTGAGAGTAAAGAGGGAGTTAGGCGTCCTGCGGGACTTGAGCAATCCAACACGAAATCATAGAGAGACCTATCTATTCCCTCGGCCCCATCCCAAACCCGTCTCTTTGTACAGCCATCAATCAGCCCTATGTCTGCAGGCCTACCAACATCTTGGAGGGTTCTGACCGTGACATCACCGACAGCGATTAGGGGTCCATGTCCCCCTTCAGTTAGGGCTAGGACCTCTGACATGGCGCGACTAGGCTCGTCCTCTGGTCCAGGAATCAACTGGCCGAAGGGATCCTTCAATTCCGCTTCGACTTCGGGAGTCAGTACCATCTCATTGGTCACGAAGGATTCGGGAATCCAGCGGTGACCCTCTCGATCAATCTCTCCGAATCTGATTCTGGAGCTAGAAATTGGTCTACCATCCCAAGACATCGAATGGTCGACACAAATAATCTCTAGTTGGGGCATTCCTGTTTCCTGCCTCATACTGTTGATTGTCTCGCATTCAGGCTTGGTATCAGATGTGCAGATTATTGCATCGGCTTGATTGTGAGTTGGAGCAGGGCCGTGCAGATCATTGAGTTCATAGAATTCCAAGCGCTTGGAATCAGAATCAAGCGCCTGTTTGATTTCTTCCACTCTTTCCTCCCACGGATTAATTCTAGAATCCTTTGCTCTGGCAATTGAATCTGCAGTAACCCAGACCTCAAGAGTCTGGCATTGGGAAAGTGCGGACACCAGGAGGTTTCGATGCCCGGCATGGAAGCGGTCGAAGGTACCGCCAATCAGGCCGACCTGGTATATCTTCCCACCTCCTGTGGATTGTGTGCCCCGGGGCGTAACGGCGGCCTTCACAGCGAAGCTCTGGCGCCTGACCCACCCCGGGACGTTTGTCGGATTGTGGGGTAGTCCCATGATTCATTCCATTTGGTCATCTGGGGACCTAACACAATCCGGCCACTTGCTTTGCTCCAGTAATCATTCCGTTGCAGACAGTCACACTGGTCTTCGACAAGTGGCGACCCGTGCTTGGTACCTTGGTTCATCCTATTCCTCCGGCGTGGGGGTTCGTCACCACGGTGTTGCAGCACGGGCATTCTACGGGCATGGGGTGCGGTCAAGAACCCCACGGTCGTGAAAATATACTCAATCTAGCCCGAAATCGATCCCATAGAGCCAATTTCAGGGCGATAACCGGATCTTCTCAAAATAATCCTCTCTGAGATGTAGGGGTCACCCCGCATCGCCATCTTCGGGTCGATTGTGGGCCAATCCTCAATTGGTTGAGCCAGCCAGCCAGAGTAAGCGTGCGTCCTACCGGGTTGAGGGGTAATTCTCTGTGCTGCAGCATCTAAAGCATCTAGCAGATCGAAGAGTGGACTGGCGGACTCCGCGGGCTCCTCAGATTGGCCCCTACCTCTCAGTCTACGGTGCAACTTTGGTAGCAGATCGGGATCACATCCAGGGTGTAAGTAGGAATTCAATCCGGGAGCCTCGCAAGGTTCCCCAACTGGCCTCAAGATAGCTGCGCACCATGGTACAGGATTGGTAAGAATCCAACTCATTGAATCCTCATCATCCA
>CEVQ01358567.1_pt1 | contig 12653 bp, 10 predicted proteins | sample 356551 | NCBI WGS metagenome assembly CEVQ01 (sample SAMEA2623756, study PRJEB7988) | marine metagenome | biome: marine biome (ENVO:00000447); feature: mesopelagic zone (ENVO:00000213); material: "saline water (ENVO:00002010), including plankton (ENVO:xxxxxxxx)" | depth 250 m | reverse complement strand
CCGATGGTACTGCCACACCAGGTGGGAGAGTAGGTCGCCGCCTTCCTTCGAGGGCCCATTCACTTTACGTGAACGGGCCCTTTTTTTATGGGGTATTATTTGATTTGAAGTAAATTTGCAGTCTCAGTAATAGATTTCATAATAATTATATCAAGATTGTGGGTTTGTCGAAGGAAGAAAAACTTAATAGTGTTTCTCATGGTCTAGGCGCCTTATTAGCCATTATTGGAACTATTGTGTTATTGAAAGCCAATGAGGCTAAATCTTCTTATGCAACTTTCGCTATCATTGTCTATTCCATCACTCTTATTTCTATGCTTTTGGTATCAAGCGCTTATCACGGTACCGCCAATGTAAGGGTAAAGCATAGGTTGCGTATTCTAGACCATGTAAATATTTATTTTTTGATTGCAGGTACTTATACGCCTGTATCACTTATCACGCTAATAGAAGGCAAAGGCGTGTCTATTTTCTTTGTTGTTTGGGGAATAGCTTTTCTTGGAACATTTTTTAAAATGTTCTTTACAGGTAGATTTGAATTTATTTCCTTGCTCCTCTATCTTGTTATGGGTTGGTTAATTGTATTTGATTTAGGCAGCATACTTGAACAGTTTACCGACTTAGGTATTTGGTTGTTGTTTCTTGGCGGTCTCTTTTATACCTTTGGAATCCTTTTTTATGCTTTTGAAAAAATTCCCTATAACCACTTCATATGGCATTTGTTCGTTCTGGCTGGCGCAACCAGTCATTGGTTCACTATGCTTTATAGCGTTGTTTAACTAAACTCTTACCAAATTATTTGAATACTCTATTTACCATATGACCTCACTAAGTAAACGATTGCCCAAATTTTTTGTTTTTATTCTTATAGTCTTAACTGCCTCATGTAAAAAGAATTATGAAGAACCGACAATTTCCTTAGAAGGCTACGAAATTGAAGAGGGTTTTGAATTGAGCGTTATAGCATCAGAACCCTTTCTTGAGGCTCCCGTTCAAATTGATTTTGATTCAAAAGGTCGTATTTGGGTAGCGGAAATGAATGGTTTTATGAGGGATGTTGATGGTACGGGTGAAAACCGACCTACGGGAACCATTAAAATTTTGGAGGACTTGGACCAAGATGGTGTAGTCGATCATTCTAAGATTTTTATTGATAGTCTGGTGATGCCTAGGGCATTGGCTATGGCCTATGGTGGACTTTTGTACGTGGAACCGCCTAATTTGTATTTTGTTGATATTGACGAAAATGATCAACCTATAAATAGAGTTTTGGTCGATTCTCTTTATGCATTGGAAGGAAATCCTGAATATCAGCCCAATGGATTACGATTGAATATTGACAACTGGTTTTATAACGCAGGTTCTCATTTCAAATATCAAAGAAAGAATGGTGAGTGGATCAAAAAGCCTACCACCTATAGAGGGCAATGGGGGGTGAGTCAAGATAATTTCGGGCGTCTTTATTATAACAACAATTCTACGCAGCTTTTAGGGGATTACATACTTCCTAACAGACTGGTTCGAAATGAATATATGATTCCGAACAAAGGGGTAAACCAAAAATTAACCAAAGACCAAAATGTCTATCCGATACATGCGGCAAGGGTGAATCGTGGATATGTCGATGGGGTGTTGAATAAAGATAGCTTACTTCTAGAAGTAACAGCCGCTTGTTCTCCATTGGTTTATCGAGGTTCTGCCTTTCCAGCAAATTATGATCAAAATGTTTTTGTTTGTATTCCGGAAATAAATGCGATCAAACGTAATATACTTAGCTTCGAGGGTAATAAGGTGGTAGCTAAGCAGGCTTGGAATAACAAAGAATTTCTGGCAAGTACAGATGAAGGGTTCAGGCCTGTAAATTTGTCGGTAGGACCCGATGGTAATATGTACGTTGTTGATATGCATAGGGGAGTTATTCAACATAATGCATTTCTTAGTCCGTACTTAAAAAAGAAAGCGAAGGAATTCAAGTTAGATACCATTGTGACCTCGGGTCGTATTCTCAAGATTACTTCGAAATCGTCTAAAGTCCGTGAAATTCCTAATCTAGATGAAGCTTCCGATAGTGAGCTCGTTGCTTTACTAAGCCATGAAAACGGTTATATAAGGGATCAAGCACAACATCGATTGGTCTATAAGGGTAGTAATGATGTGGTACCCTTGTTAAAAGATTTAGCTAACGACACCCAGAGGCCAATAGCTCAAATACATGCGCTGAATACATTAAATGGGCTTGGAGAAGGATTGAGTTTCGAAATTCTATCTGAGATAACTAGAAAGAGCCAACCTGATGTGGTGGCCCATGCCATTGTTTTATTGGAGAATTTTAGGGAGAAAAGCAACATAGATCAGGCACATCAATTATTTGAAGGACTTAGCAAGAAAGCAGATAAAACGATAGATCTTTATCTTGCAAGTACTCTAGGTTACTGGAGCAAAGGGCAACAAAATCAATTTTTGCCATTGTTCAATACTTTACAAAATAGGTATAAAAATAACCCTGTCGTTCAAGAAGCTCTCATGAGCGGAATGGAAAATCTTGAACCTCAATTTTTGGCTTCGATAGAAGATAATGAGTCCAATGAGGTTTTCGAGGAACTCTGGGAGAAAAATCAAATGCGACAAGCAAAGGACGAAAAAAATCCCATTTACGTACGAAACGGTTCAAGTCAAGACTCTCGTACTAAAGGTGCTAAATTATATAGGCAAATTTGCGCCGCTTGTCACCAAGCAGATGGTACTGGGGCAGAGGGGCTAGCCCCACCGTTGGCGAATTCTGAGCATATATTTCCTTCAGAGAAATTAGGTCTCATTATTTTGCATGGTCTAAGAGGGCCTATCGATGTGAACGGAGTTCATTATGATATCAACCATGCAATGCCAGGGCTGAATTCGAACGAAACCCTTTCTGATAAAGATATATCGGCAATTGTTTCATACGTGAGTAATGCCTTCTCAAAATACCCTAAAGGCCTTCGGGAGAAAAAAGTGAAAGAACTTCGGGATGTTACTCCAAAAGAAGATGGAGGATTTACCATTGAAGAACTTGATGAAACACTAAAAACACTAAAGTGATTTTAATATTACGAGGGAGATAAAGAAAGGGCGCTTACTAAGCGCCCTTTTTATTCTTTAGAAATTATTTCTTCTTGCCTATTGGGCTGTCGTCGCATTTCAAATCCCCTAAAACATATTGCATGCCATCCAAAAGAAATTTTAAAAATTCTGGATTGTCTAATGTTTGGGCATTATGTGAAGGAGAAGTGTAAAACACCCTTCCTTTGCCATGTTTTTTGATCCATGCTACATAACTTATGTCATCTTCGGGCTCTTTCTTTAGGCCTTCCAGTTTGCTAACATCGATGTAAAGCAAGGGTCTGAAGTTATAATCGGAATAGGCATTCTTGAAAAAGTAAGGCTCATCAACATGTGTAAAGCCATTTCCTGAAAAGGCAGCTACCAAAGGGTGTTTTTCATCCACCTCCATTACATGCATTTCCTGTTGTTTGGGATGGTAGTCAAAACTTCCGCCAGTCATTTGACTGAATTCTTGAGAGTTGTTTTGAACCGTAATGGCGCCATGTAAAATCATAAGTCCGCCTCCTTGAGCAATATAATCCATAAATCCTTTTTCGTACTCTCTTGCTAAAGACTCAATTTTATCATCTGATAGATTAGAGTTTTTTTGAAGTAGGTCCCAGAACAAATCTCTTTTAGGTCCCGCGGGATTACAATTATTAAAAATAACAGCATCAAACTTCTTTAGATTTTCTTTATCGAAACTGTCTATATCATAAGAGTTGGTCACTTCGAAAACTCTTGATTTTTCGCCCAATATCTTCAACATCTCTACATTTTGAGGAGCTGTCCAATGGTAAAAGCCCGTATGCTGCGAAAACACCAGCACTTTTTTGGTTTTCGATTTAACTGTTGGTGTTGAAGGGGCTATTTCCTGAATTTTAGCTATCCATTCTTTGGTAACATCAAAAGAATCCAATCCTTGGGCGATGGTACCCAGAGTCGTGAGAAGTAGTAAAAAGGTCAATTTTGTTTTCATTGTCTATCTTAATTGGTTGTTTTTCTAGAAGATTGCCTAATAATCAGTTGATGCTTTAAAAGAATTTGGTCGGCAGACTCTATATTAATTGAGCCATTGAGGTGACTTAGAATACTTTGACCGGCCAAAACTCCCATACGGTACCCAGGATATTCGATGGTTGATAATTCGGGATTAATAACTTCTGACACGGGGTCGTTGTTGAAGCCAATTATTTTTATGTCATCAGGTATTCTATAACCAGCCTTTAAGAGTGCCTTTATGCAATATACGGCAAAAGTGTCGTTGGTAACGAACAGACCGTCGATGGGTTCTGGTGAAGCGGTTATCTTTGCGATTACACTATCAATTTCTCTAGAATTGAACTGGTCGAGTACCAAGAGATTTTCTTTTTTAAACAGGGTAACTTCATCCATAGCTTTTTTGTACCCAACATATCTTTGGTGATAAGCGCTTCTGTTCAAGCCATGAGTGATGTGCATTATATTTCTGCATCCTTGGTCAAGCAAGTGCTTTGTAGCGTCGTAACCGGCTCTCAGATTGTCGATTATTATGGTGGGGCAGTCGGGAATGTTGATTACACGATCAAAAAATAACAGAGGAATTTTTCGATTGGTAAAAGTATTGAAATGATCATAAGTTTTTGTCTCGTTAGCTAAAGAGACCAAGAGGGCATCTACACCACTTTCAAATAGAGTTTTGGTATTGAATTTTTCTTTTTCTTCCGATTCTAATGACTGGCTTATAATAAGGTTGTAACCTGCCTCATTTGCAATTTTTTCAATTCCAGAGAGTACTGTTGACATGAAGTCTGAATTCAATTTCGGAACGATAACACCGATAGTATTTGATTTTTGGAGACTTAAGTTCGATGCAAACTTATTGATGCGATAACCTGTTTCCTCGGCAGCTAACATCACTTTAGACTTGGTTTTCAAACTGATGGAAGGATGGTCATTCAAGCTTCTGCTGACCGTGGCAGGTGACACCCCGAGTCTTTTGGCCAAGTCGTATATAGTTACTTTTTTCTCCAAAATCAGTTATGCAATTTTATGCAACAAAAATAAAGTTAAAAGTATATTTCTTTTATTAATTAAACAATTTACTCTTTTTAGAGTCTTAAATCTATCAAAGGTTTAATTTAAGATGATATTTTTTGAAAAAAAACTATGTAACCGATTGCATAATTAGTGAATTTTTCTAGATTTGTGAAAAGTGGTTGCAATATTGATTTTGATTGAATCATGCAATTAAAAACATTGATGAATGACAGGTCTTACAAGCTTCATATCTCATAGAAACAGAACTTTAAGAATTTCCCTAATCGGCCTGCTTCTCACTCTTTGCGTGTCACAGTCTTGCAAGCAAGAATCTCAAGAATTGCAATTAGAGGTTGCTATTCATAATGAAGATAGCGCTGAATACGTCGTTTACAATCTTACAATGGAAGATAGTAGTAAGGTAGATTTTAAGAGACCTGTTTCTGTGCAGCAAGTAATTGGAGACTCTTTGGTCAATGTAATTTTTCAATTAGACTCATTGGCAAACTTGGTATGGCTTCAGAATAAACAAGTGGGCGATAAAGCAAAATTGGTCTACAAAATTAAAAATGATGCAACGCCAAAATTGGATTATAAGATTGTTAAAGATGTCGAATCTGCTGGCAACCGAATTCTTTCTTTAAACAATCAACCAGTGCTACAGTATCGCTATGAAATGACCTATCCGCCAGAAGGGGTCGATTCTCTCTATGCGAAATCTGGATTTGTACATCCGATAATAACATTAAAGGGTGATACTCTAACTCGAATTCAGGCGCCTGATCATTATCACCATTATGGTCTTTGGGGCCCGTGGACCCATACCCAAATAGATGGTGAACGTGTCGATTTTTGGAATTTACGCGAAGGCATGGGTACCGTTCTTTTCAAAGAGTTCAAAAGCAAGGTGTCAGGGCCGGTTTTTAGCTCGTTCACCGCAGTACAAGAGCATATCGATTTAAAGACTAAAGACAGCCCGCAGTTGGCACTAGAGGAAGATTTGACCATTCGTTTATGGAACCTGCAACGTGCCGACAGGTATATGTTCGATTATATCACTAATTTTAGTACACCATTGAAAAATGGTATTTTGTTTGAAGCTTACAGATATGGTGGAGGGTTGGGCCTACGGTTTCATGAGCGCTGGAAAGCTGATAATTGTACAGTTTTGACCTCCGAGGGTAAAGACAGGTCATCAGCTGATGGAAGCAATGCCAGATGGTGTATCGTAAGTGGAGAATCTTCTGATGGAAAGGGTACCAACGGTATTTTGTTTTTGAGTCATCCTGAAAATAGAAAACACCCTGAACCAATGCGAGTATGGCCTCTAGACGCTAATGGGGGTAGGGGAGATATGTTTTTTGAGTTTTGCCCAATACGTCATGACGAATGGAAAATTGAACCCAACAACACCTACAATCTTCGCTATCGAATGGTGGTTTTCGATGGTACATTAAGTACTGCCGAAGCGGAGAATTATTGGCAGGCCTTTGCGAACCAACCAGAAATCATAGTAACCAAGAATTAAAACATAAAAGATGCAGCGTAGAAAATTTATTAACAGAACAGCCTTGGGCAGTGCCGCAATGGTAGGTTTTCCATCTATCGTTCCCGCAAGTGTTCTAGGTAAAGATGCCCCTAGTAATAAAATCAATATCGGTCAAATAGGTTGCGGAAGAATTGCCCGCGGACATGATATACACGATACCATCAGATTTGATCAGACCAAATACATAGCTGTTTGTGATGTAGATACGAAACGTGCTGATGATGCTAAGGTGTTGGTTGACTCCTTCTACAAAGAAAAAACCGGCAAGCAAAAATACAATGATACGAAGGTCTATGAAGATTATCGTGAGATGTTATTGAATAAGGATATTGATGCCGTAGTGATCAGTACACCTGACCATTGGCATTCTCAACCTGCCATGGAAGCTGCCTATGCAGGTAAAGATATCTACCTTCAAAAACCTACCTCGCTTACTGTAAAAGAAGGTCAACAATTGAGGGAAGCCGTTAAAAAAACGGGCGTAATTCTTCAAGTAGGTACCCAGCAAAGGGCCATGCCCCAATTTAGGGTGGCCGCAGAATTGGTACGTAATGGCCGTATAGGTAAGGTTCACACTGTTAAAATAGGTTTGCCAGGTGATCCGGCCGGTCCTGAAGCCCCTGAAATGCCTGTACCATCCAATTTAAATTTTGATATGTGGCTGGGCTCTACCCCCGAAGTGCCCTACACAGAAATTGGCGTACATCCGCAGGAAGGTTACGGTAGGCCGGGCTGGCTTAGAATAAGAAATTACGGTGCCGGAATGATTACGGGTTGGGGCCAGCACCATTACGATTCGGCTGCTTGGGGTATGAATACCGAGCTTACCGGTCCGAAATCGGTTGAGGCATTGGCCGAATTTCCAAAGTCAGGATTATGGAATGTACACGGAGATTTCTTTGTAAAGCACGAATATGATAATGGTATGACCGTATATACGAGCGGTGGTTACACTAACGGTATACAATATATTGGAGATGACGGGTGGATTTTCGTTTCACGGGGTGATTACCAAGCTTCTGCTTCAGACCCGGTAGACAAAGAGAAAAGTGCCAAGGCTTTGAATGCATCTGATCCTAAAATTTTGGAATCCGTTATCGGTGAAAACGAAATTCATTTGGAAAAAATCGATGACCAACACGGTAATTGGTTGGATTGTATTAAAACAAGAAAGCAGCCGATATCAGATATTGAGAAGGGTCATAAAGCCTGCGTCATTTGTTTGATCAGTGATATAGCTATGCAGTTTGACCGTAAATTGGAGTGGGACCCAGAGAAGGAACAATTTATAAATGATGATGAGGCAAACGCCCTACTTCATAGAGAACAAAGAAAACCCTACGGAACCGATTATGTAAAAGCATGATTGCTGAATAAATTGCTCAGAAACACCTCCCGTTAAAAAGGAGGTGTTTTATTTAGCCGTAAATTTGAAACTAAGTACCAAAGCCCAATAAACTAAAACCCTAATGAAATATTTTCTAATGCTCTTCTGTACTGTTTTGATGTTTTCCTGTGCAGAAGAAAAAAAGAGTTCAAATACTGCAAAAGAAGAAATGTCACAGAAAGTTAAATTAATGACATTAGACCCTGGCCATTTTCATGCTGCATTGGTCCACAAAAAAATGTATCCGCAAGTAGACTCCACTATTTATCTATTTGCCCCTAAAGGTCCTGAGGTAGAAGATTTTCTAAACAAGATTGAGTCATATAACGCAAGGGATGAGGCGCCTACCGATTGGACGGTTCAGAGTAAGTTCAGTGATGATTACTTAAATCAAATGTTGGCAGATAAACCTGGTAATGTGATGATTGTTGCCGGAAAAAATTCCAAAAAAATAGACTATATACTTGCCGCGGTAAAGGCCGGTCTTAATGTCTATGCAGATAAGCCATTGGTCATCAACCCAGAAGGTTTTGAAAAATTAAAAGAGGCTTTTAAAGTGGCCCAAGAGAACAATGTTCTTATTTACGATATTATGACCGAGCGTTTTGAATCGACCACCATGATGCAGAAACTGTTGTCTACCTTGCCCGAAGTATTCGGCGAATTAGAAGATGGAACCGCAGAAGAACCTGCCATCAGCAAAGAAAGTGTGCACCATTTTTTTAAATATGTAAGCGGTCAACCTTTAGTTCGTCCGGCATGGTTTTTTGACGTGAACGAAGAAGGTGAGGGTATTGTAGACGTTACAACACATTTGGTCGATTTGGTGCAATGGGAGGCTTTTCCTGAAGAAATTATCGACACGGCACAAATTGATATGGTCAAGGCTCGTAGATGGCCAACAGTACTGTCGCCTGATGAGTTCAATAAGGTAACTGGTCTAACCGAATTTCCCGATTATTTAGATAAAGATATTAAGGATGGTGAATTGAATGTTTTTGCAAACGGAGAGATGGTATACAAAATCAATGGTAAGTATGCCAAAGTATCCGTTATCTGGAATTACCAAGCACCAGAAGGCACTGCCGATACTCATTACAGTATTATGAGGGGCACTAAAAGTGACCTGATTATTAAACAGGGTCAAGAAGAAAACTTCAAACCGGTACTTTACATTTTACCAAAAGAGAAAAAAGGTTTTGAAGAAAGTTTGAATGAGGCCATCTCAGGCGCAGTTGCCGAACAATTTTCCGGAACTACTATTGAAAAATTGAACGACGGGTCTTTTCGAGTGAATATACCTGATGAATTTAAAATCGGACACGAGGCCCATTTTGGTCAGGTAACCGAAAACTTCCTTAAATATTTGGGGGAGGGTCAATTGCCTAACTGGGAAGTGCCTAACATGATCTCGAAATACTATACGACTATAGAAGCTTACAAAATGACGCAGGAGTAGGTTATTAGCCCTTGAGTATATCTCTGAACTCCAGAAAAAATTCTTCAAAGGTACTCATCGATTCGTTTAAAAACACCATGGTTTCTTGCCAGGTGTTTTTATTGTGGATCGATACCCCTGATTTTTCAATGAATATGCGCGAAACCTCCTTTCCGTTATCCAGTAAGTAAAAATCTTCGTATTGAGCACCAGCGAAATAATCGTCAGAGGTAAGTATCGATTTCAATGATTCCAATTTTTCCCAAAGTTGTAATCTGCGGTCTAGGTCGTCGGATTCAATATCCAAGATGACCATTGCTTTTTTTACATCAAAATGAAATTTGAAAGCTAAGCCTTTTATTTTGGTATTATACAATATCCATTTACGGGGAAATGATTTTCCGAAGGCAATCCAAAATTCTTCACGTAACTTTTTTGATTCTTCCCTGCTGAACATTTAGATAAAATAGGCGAATAAAATTCCTAATATAATAACTAAAATCTTTCTTAAGTTAAAGCTGTGGCCCTCGGAGCTTTCAAAAAGTATAACGGTAGAAATGTGCAAGAAAACCCCTATGACCAATGAAGTGATCGGTGCATAGTAAGCCTCTACCCATTGCGCGTGCCCTGCCAGATAGCTACCGAGCGGTGTCATTAGTGAAAATATCGTTATAAACAAAAGCGCTTTTGCAAAAGCTATTTTAGAATTTAAGAAGAAGATACTCAAAATAATAGCGATGGGTATCTTATGTACCAATACACCGTAAAGAATGGTGTGATGATGTTCGATCGGAAAACCTTCTAAAAAAGAGTGAATGCACAAACTAATGAAAATAGGCCACGGAAAACCCGATTTATCATGTTCTATGTGTACATGACCATGTTCGGCTCCTTTCGAAAAGAATTCCAAAAAAATCTGCAATAGAATACCCAACATAACGAATACCCCAACTGTTTTGGCATCAGCGCTTTCATATACCGAAGGAAAGAGCTCAAAAATGGTCAAAGCCAAGAGAAAGGCACCACTGAAGGCGAGAATGAGCTTAAAATGACTTTTATTGTCGGGCTTTGTAACGTATACAAGGCAGAAGCTGAGCAATACGGCCAGTATGGGTAGTAAATAAGTCATGAGATGTAACGAAGGCTCAAATAGTTTGGTAAAAAATCGTTTGTCGAGTAAAAGGCAGCTTACTTACGAAACCTAACGAATTGACCGCAATTCTTATATTTTGGGGCAAAATTAACCTATTTTTGCCACTTTCAGATGAAATTTTATGAGCGCAAATTTTAAGATGGTGGCCAAGACCCTTTTTGGTCTTGAGGAGATATTGGCAAATGAAATTCGCAGTATTGGCGGAGGAAATATTGAGCAAGGTGTTCGAAGTGTTTCTTTTGAAGGCGATACAGGTTTTATGTATAAGGCGAATCTATGCCTTAGAACGGCAATTAAGATTATTAAGCCCATTCAGTCGTTTTCAGTGCGAAGTGAAAAGGAACTTTATCAAAAAGTGTATGCGATGGATTGGGAAGAATACCTTTCGGTCGACACTACTTTTACCATAGATTCAACCATTAACTCAAATCATTTCACCAATTCTTTATATGTGTCTCAAAAGGTGAAGGATGCCATTGTTGATAAATTCAGGGATTCTAGCGGTAAAAGACCAAGTGTTGATACCAAATTTCCTGATGTGCGAATCAATATTCACATTCATCAAAACGAATGTAGTGTAGCTTTGGACAGTTCGGGAAGGTCGTTGCACCAAAGAGGTTACCGAACGGCTACCAATATAGCCCCTATAAACGAAGTATTGGCGGCTGGCCTGCTTCTGTTGAGTGGATGGAAAGGCCAATGCGATTTTTTAGATCCCATGTGCGGTAGTGGTACTTTTTTGACGGAGGCCGCCATGATTGCCTGTAACATACCTGCCAACATCAATAGAAAAGAATTTGCGTTTGAAAAATGGAACGATTTTGATGAGCCTCTTTTTGAGAAAATAGTGGACGTTTGTTTGGGTAAGACCCGAGAATTTCATCATAAAATAGTGGGGTACGACAAAGCGCCTTCAGCTGTAAGAAAATCGTTGGACAATATTAAAAATGCCAACCTATCGGAATATATTCATGTAGAACGCAAGAATTTCTTTGATACAGAGAAATATAATGAAGGGCCCTTGCATATGGTTTTTAACCCTCCGTATGGTGAACGTCTAAGTCTTGATATGGAAGATTTTTACTCATCGTTAGGCGATACCTTAAAACAGAGTTACCCAGGTACAGAAGCCTGGTTCATTACTTCAAACTTAGAGGCCCTCAAATATGTAGGTTTAAGGCCGTCAAGAAAAATCAAGGTTTATAATAGCCGATTAGAATCGCGGTTGGTGAAATACGTTATGTACGAGGGAAGCAAAAAAGCAAAATTTCAGAATACCTAGCCACCTACTACTTTTGCTCTTCTGGGATGTTTGGTTCTGGCTGCGGGGCTGGTACGGTTTCTTTTGATGCGGTTTTGGCCTTTTTGTAGAGCGGAATCAAATAACTGATAGAATAATTGTAACCCACCCCAAACCTGCTCCCATCGGTAACCTTGTTAAACCCAGGAATAAATAAGTTTCTAAAATTTTCAGGGTTTTTATTGGTCACTAAAAACCCTAAGCGGGCGCTGGCCCCGAAATAAAGGTTTTTGACTATTTCGGCCTTAATACCCACTACAAATTCTAACCACGATGCATTAAGGCCGCTGAATTCGCCTAATTGTTCGGTGCCGGGGGTAAAATCATCAGGACTCCAATACCTATCTGTATTGAAAATTTTATAGTTATTCAGGGTTTGGCTAAAAGTACTGAAGGCATAGCGACCTCCTACGTATATCATATTTTGTTCGCCGTACCAATTACCGTAGGTATTGTAATCGATACCTAGTTTAATATAGCTTCCAGAAGCAGTAAAATTGTAGAGTTCGCCATCAACGCTCTTCTCATCAATGCCCAGTCGTACTCCAATCGATTTTTTTTCGTTACCCAGTTCGCCCGCCAAGTACAGGTCTTGGGTCAAACGATAGTCTCCAACAAATTCTAAACCGGTGTAATTGTCCTCAAGAAAGGAAATCAAAGGTCTGCTCAAATCGATACCTACCCGAATACCGTAAGGTTGTTTATAGGTAACGGTATCTTTTTTAT
>CEVQ01140889.1_pt1 | contig 12679 bp, 9 predicted proteins | sample 356551 | NCBI WGS metagenome assembly CEVQ01 (sample SAMEA2623756, study PRJEB7988) | marine metagenome | biome: marine biome (ENVO:00000447); feature: mesopelagic zone (ENVO:00000213); material: "saline water (ENVO:00002010), including plankton (ENVO:xxxxxxxx)" | depth 250 m | reverse complement strand
TAGTAGTAGGTTTTCAATGCAAACACTAGAGATTGTCGATGGGACGAATTTAACGACTAAGGATTATCCTTTGTTATTTGTGCCTGGAAGGGTGTTGCACAACTCAGATGATGTGAAAATAGAAGTCATAAACAACAAGAATATAATTGTAAGAGATGAAGTATTACAGCTAAATCCCGAAGACGCCAAACATCTTGATATAAGGGACTTTGAAAAAGTTCAATTAGAATCAGCAAATGAAAAACTGACATTCCAGGCTAGGATTGTTGAAGAGTCTTTTGTGGGAGTCGTATCATCTACAGCTCTTTTCGGTTCACTTATAACTCAACTTGATGCTAGTGAAGATCCTGACCCAATGGGCAATGTTCCGACGTTGATAACAAAGGCGGTTAGAGTATCTAAGCAGGGAAGTTAACATCTGAGGATGTGGGCAAGCCGAATTTGCGTTTAATCGGGCATCTGTTTGGAAAGTTTGATGTGGCAATTGTAATAAAAGCACCACTTCGGGTTTTATTTTAGAACGCTATAGGTTATGAGATGGTAGCAGAAAATACTCCGATTAGAGAACAATACCTTAGAATAAAAAATCAAAATCCAGATACAATATTACTCTTTCAGATGGGCGATTTCTACGAGACATTTGACGAAGATGCCAAAATTGCGTCCATGGTGTTGGAGATTGTATACACTTCGAGGGAAATGGGTAAAGGGAATCAAATCCCAATGGCTGGCATACCCAAGCATGCATTAGATAACTATCTTCCAAAATTGATCAAGAATGGCCACCGCGTAGCTATATGTGACCAAACTGGAGATTCTACGGGGAAAGGGTTGGTTGAGCGCGAGGTGGTTAGAGTTGTGACCGCGGGAACATTAACTGAAACTTCAATGTTAGAAACCTCAGATAACAACTTTTTGGCTGCCGTTGTATTCGACGGGGATCTGGTAGGTTTATCTTACGTTGATATAACCACTAATGAATTTGCTACTACTCAAATACATAGAAAAGACTTGCCGATGGAATTAAGTAGATTACATCCTGCGGAAATTATATTGCTTGATGATACTGACATTGCAGAAGTTGGCACGGAATTTATAACCACAGTTGTAGATGCAGGGAGTGCGATAGTTGCAGACTCTGAAATGCATGTGAAGAAACATTTTGGAGTACAAAGTCTGGAGTCTTACGGTTGTCATGATATGCCGCTAGCAATAGGATCCGCTGCACTCATTTTGTTTTACCTGGAAAATACCGATAAATACGTTTTGGATGGATTAAATTCACTTTTCACTTATTTCCCATCTAATTTTATGGTATTAGATAATCAGTCTAGAAACAGTTTGGAATTATATATATCCGGCAGATGGGGAGGTGAGAGAAATTCATTACTGTCACTTTTAGACATGACTAAAACCTCGATGGGAGGAAGGTTGTTCAAAAAATGGATAGGGCAGCCCCTTCTAGACTTGAATGAACTAAACAGCAGACATGATGGAGTTGAGTTTTTGCTAGATTCGATATTGGTTAGAGATCAGATAGGATTCTATTTGAAGGATATATACGATATAGAACGTTTAATCAACCGTATTGGTTCGGGTTCTGTTTCAGTTCGAGATATTGTCTCCTTGGCATCTACTCTCTTGGCGGTGGCCGGGCTTAAGGATTTTTTGAATAAACAAAAATCCTTGCCACATATACTGCAACAGTATCTAGATCCTTGTGAAACGGTGCAATCACTTATATTCAAAGGCATAGAAAATATTGAATCTACCACTTCTGGATCTCATGGGTTGATTCGTAGAGGATTTTCTGCTGAACTGGATTTCCTAAAAGATGATTCTTCTGCCGCGAGAGATTACATAGCTGGTTTGGAAAAAACGGAAAGAGATAGAACAGGGATAAAATCGTTAAAAGTCGGCTACAATCGGGTGTTTGGTTACTACTTAGAAGTGAATAACTCGAGTATTGGTCAGGTGCCAAACAATTATACTAGAAGACAGACTTTGACTGGGGCAGAACGGTATATTACTCCTGAACTCAAGGAATATGAAGCCAAGCTGTTAAATGCTCAGGACAAAATAGATGAGTTAGAGTCAACTCTGTTCAGGAAAATTTGCGAAGACATTTATGAACATAAAGATTCTATAGAAAGTACCGCTTTGTCGGTCGCGAAAATAGATGTTGTCTTATCTTTGTCTTTGGTGGCTTCTGAATACAGATATTCCAGGCCTAGGCTTAACACTGGCAACATTTTGGATGTTAAACAGGCAAGACATCCAATAGTTGAACATAATGTATCTTTGGGATCATTTGTTCCAAATGACATACTAATTGGTGGTGACAGTGGCAGGATATCTATCATTACCGGCCCCAATATGGCTGGTAAGTCTACATACATAAGACAGGTGGCCCTGATCGTCCTTATGGCGCAAATTGGAAGTTTTGTACCGGCTGCTTCAGCTGATATTGGTATTGTCGACAGAATATTTACACGTATTGGCCTTCAAGATGATCTGTCTGTTGGGCAATCAACTTTTATGGTGGAGATGATTGAGACAGCCAATATACTTAACCATGCTACGAACAAGTCCTTAATAATACTGGATGAAATTGGTAGAGGGACTAGCACCTATGATGGATTAGCCATCGCAAGGGCGACAGTTGAATATATACATAGTAACGAAAAATTAAATTGCAGAACTCTTTTTGCCACGCATTACCATGAACTGATTGAATTGTCAGATATTTTCCCTTGTGTCAATAATCTAAATGTTTCGGCTAAGGAATCTAACGGGAGATTGTCGTTTATGTACACAGTCATGCAAGGTGGAGCAGACAGAAGTTATGGCATCAATGTTGCTCAACTTGCGGGTATGCCGAGAGATTTGGTAATAAGGGCTTGGGAGATTTTAAAGAAACTGGAAATTGAAAATCAGGGTGTTGTTCAAAAACAGCTGCCTATGTTTGAAATCCCGGATCCTATAATCTTGTCAATAAAAAGTTTGGATATCGAGAGCATGACACCCATAGAAGCTATGAACAAGCTTAATGAATTAAAATCCCAAATAAGACAATACGAGCAATCCGAATGAGTATAAAGGTATTGTCAAAACAAGAATCATCTGTGATAGCTGCAGGTGAAGTAGTTGAACGTCCAGCGTCTATAGTTAAAGAGCTAGTAGAAAATTCTATAGATGCAGGGGCAGACACTATCCTTATACACATTGAGTCAGGCGGCATTAAGGAAATAGCTGTTTCTGATAATGGTAGTGGGATAGCCTCCAATGATGTGGCATTAGCTTTTCATAGATTTGCTACCAGTAAATATCCGGATAACGGAGATTTATTCAATATAGAAACATTGGGATTCAGGGGAGAAGCCTTGCCAAGTATCGCATCAGTAGCTTCCATTAGAATGGTCACTAGAGTGGTTGGTGAACAAAATGGTACCAGTGTACATATGGATAATGGCAACTTGGTGGAGGTTTCATCAACGGGTTGTCCTCTTGGAACTACAGTGACTGTAACTAATTTATTTTCTAGAATACCGGCTAGGCTGAAATTCTTGAAATCCCCCTCTGTTGAATCCCAAAGAATTCACTCATTAGTTCAGCAATTGTCCATGGCGTTTCCATCAGTGAGTTTTCGTTTTGATGTGGACGGCAAAGTCCGACTAAACACTAGAGGCAATGGTGATTTAAGAAACACTTATGGCGAGGTGTTTGATCCAAAAACAGCTAGTTCAATGATGGTAATCGAATCTGGCAAAGACTTAGGTTATGCGGCAATCCATGGATTGATCAGTTCTCCAGATACAACTAGGTCTAATAGAAATTCTATAAATCTGGTTGTCAATGGTAGATGTGTTCAAAATCGCTCCTTAACTTTTGCTGTTGAGGATGCTTACAAGGGATTCCTAACTGTAGGGAGGCATCCACTCTCATTTTTATTCATTGATATTCCTAAAGAAGACTTGGATTTTAATGTTCATCCTGCAAAGGTAGAAATTAGATTAAAGGATGAAAGTCAAGTGTTCCGCTCTATACAAAGACTAATAAGAAATTCATTAATATCTATGTCACCGGTTCCATATACTCAATTGATGGGTGTTTCACCTATTGTAAAGTATGGTGTATATAGCGACCCTGATTACAGGCAGTCAACGGAATCTTATCAGAAACCACTTTCTTTATTCAATGATCAGAGCCAGTATGAACCTGAAGCCAATTTTAAATTCCAGATAAAGAACCTACGTTTAGTCGGGCAGATACATGGCCTATATATTGTAGGAGAAACGGATCAGGCGATATACTTAATTGACCAACATGCTGCACATGAGAGGGTACTCTATGAGCAAGTTCAGGATGCAACAAAAGTGGATAGACAGGGTATCTTGGAGCCCATTGTATTAAAATTATCTCCTGAAAACGAACAAGTATTGACTGCAGACTTGGATTATTGGGGTAAATGGGGATTTGATATTGAACATTTTGGTTCTCATTCTTACTTATTGAGATCTGTGCCTTCTGTATTTGGCAACGTTGACCCTGGTAAGAAATTTTTGTCAATTCTGGATGATTTACATGTTGATGATTTCTTTGGAGAAGGTATGTCGCATGATTGGCAACTAAAGATATGTGCTTCCATAGCGTGTCACTCCGCGGTCAAGGCTGGTGATATCTTATCCGAGGAAGAGATGCAGAACCTGTTGATTATGCTCCAATCTGCCAATCAACCAAATAATTGTGCCCACGGTAGGCCCACAACTATAAAATTTGGTCTTGGGGAACTAGAAAAAGAATTTAAAAGGACTTAATCAGTAGGAACATTCTAGTTGTTTTAACCGCCATTTAAATATCTTATTACTAGATTTCTTTGGTCTTTCTTGTTTGCTGAAGTAACAAAATCCTGCATGAGATTTTCCATGTCTGCGGTTGGCACAAGTATTTCCCCTTCATACATTATAGGGAACTTGTGGATTTTTTTGAGCAATCCTCCCAGGAGGATTATTTCGTGTGTTCTTTTGTTTTGATCTAAACTCTTTTCTACACGAACAATTCTCTGGACGTACTCCCAGTCTTTCAAATATGTTCGCAGTATTTGGCGTTTATTATGCGCAGTCTCTGCTCCAGAAACTCTATCATAAAGGGCGATAACTCCTGGTAATCCATCTTGATCCACTGAGGATACTAGTTTATCCCCTTGGCATTCCACGCTAGTCTTATCAGTTGAGGAGTTTTCTATATTATCTTCGATACAAGAAATCCTCTGGTTTATTGTTATGTAGTTTTTAACTAAAGATTCTTGTTCAGTTCTGTTCTCAGCATTGTTCAAATCATCCGCAAGGTAGTTAACTTCGTGCGCGTTGATTAGGACGGAGTTTTGATATTCGATATCGTTAGTTGATGTGACTGCAGAATCTATGTTGGACAAAACGTGATCTGTTTGTTGAATAATTGGATCTGTAACACAACCGGAGACACTCAGAATAGTGAGAACAAACAAAGAAACGACATATTTTCCAGAAGGTTTTTTCATAGACTCCCTGTGATTCATGGATTCATGTTATGGTCGATATACGATGCTGGCAGTTCATGCTAGAGGGTATCTAGGCGATTTCTGTAACGTGTTCTGCTTCCAAGTCTCTGGCGGGTTATTTTAATCTAAAATTATTGAAGCGGTTGCGCCAATAATTAAGTTTAGAGCCTGGCCTAGGAGTGAATATTGATCCTGTATCGTTAGACACTCTGAGCCTTCTTGTAGAAGTTGGTCTGGAGAGAGTTGTTAGAGTTGCTATGCCTGCCATGGCTACTATAGACCTTTTTATAAACCCTCGCCTGTCCATGATCAATTTCGGATCTAATGATTCTTCTGACATCAATGCCTCCTAAGCTTTTCAGTTTCCATTTGCCAGAAAGTTTGTGCTCATCAAGCAAATCGTACCTGGTATTGACTATGATACCTGCCCATTGTACACTACGTGAAAGTTATTGCAAAGTGCTCACAGAAACAAACAGTCTATCTGTCTGTGCGCCTATTTACTAGAGAGGTTAGATGGATCCAGAATTCATTACAAGTGCAGACTGGGCTAGGATCGGTAACCTGCTTCATTTCTTTTGGTATGCAGTTCTTTGCTCAATCGGATTTGGATTCAATTTTCTTTTGGCACACGCCATAATACCTTCTCTGGTAAGCACTGGTCATATACCACAGAGTGTAAACAAGGCAAGACGCATGTTTTATATAGGTGCTTTAGGTTTCTTGTCTCTTGTAGCACTTAACTTGATAATAATAGCCTCGAAACTGGACACTCTGACGGTCATTTGGGATAGGCCTTGGATTTAAAGCCATAGGACTTATCAATAATAAATATAATGCTTAAGAAATTAATAATATTATTTACTGTGTTGGGTGGCTTAGCCGCCGGAGGCTTGGTAACTCTGGCATTGGTACTATTTGTTGCCAGAGCTTGGTGGTCCACCCCATTTGAAGTTGGACCCTTTGGCGGTTCTCCTGAACAACCGATATCTTACCCCCATACCATACATGCCGGATCAGGTGTTCTTTTGTTGTCAGATGGAACTCCTAAGCTGGATGGAGAGGGTAACGAACTACATGGGTTAGGTTTGGATTGTACGTTTTGTCATAGGAATGTTGACAAAGGAGAATCTGCTGGAGTCCCTCCAGTGGAACAATGTATATATTGCCATAAGGTTATCAATTCCGACGAAGATTTACCGGAAGTTGCTTTATTGATTAAAGCTTGGGAAAACAAGGCTCCTGTAGTGTGGGAGAGAATTCACCGATTACCGGATCATGTGAGATTTGTACATGAAGCACATATAAGATATTTTACTGAATCGGGCAATACCATGCCTTCAGGTGAGCAGGCTGTTGTGGCTGCTAACGTGTGTGCAGTTTGTCATGGAGATGTGGGGAATATGGAAGAGGTTAAACAGGTAAGGAGTCTGAAGATGGGCGACTGCGTCGATTGCCACAGAGACAATGGAGCTCCGACGGATTGTACAACATGTCATTATTAAGGATGAGTATTTAAAGAAATGGGCATAACTAGAAGACAATTTTTGAAATGGTCAGGCGTATCTGCAATGGGTGCGGTGGTTTTTAATGGATGTACAACACCAGAGCAGGAGTTGCAAGTTGAAAGTCCTGTAAATATGCCAGAAGATTTGGTTAATGGTATAGATAACTGGTACGCTACGATATGTCGTCAGGAATCTGAAGCGTGTGGAATAATAGTTAGGGTGGTTGAGGGTAGAGCAAAGAAGATAGAAGGTAATCCTGACTACCCAATAAATAAAGGGAAACACAGTGTAAGAAGTGAGGCAGGAGTACAGGCTTTGTATCATCCAGATCGCCTCATTGGCCCTATGTACAGGGACAGTAGGAATAGTGAATTTAGAAGTGTCTCTCTTGAAGAGGCGCACAATCTTGTTCTAAACAAGCTTAACGCTCTGAACTCCGAAGGTCAAAATGGTCGTGCCCTATTGATAACCCAACCTTTGAGAGGGCACCTAGCAGTTCTTGCAAGCGAATTTTCTAACGGGTTTGGTGGCAGACACATGGCTTTTGAAACCCTAGATAAAGTGGCTCTTAGGAATTCTTTGGGTAGGGTGTTTGGTCAGAGTAGATTACCTAAATTCGACATCGAACACTCGACTTATCTGATATCTTTTGGAGCGGATTTCCTGTCCAGTTGGATATCGCCGACTAATCATTCAAAGGCATATGGGGAATTCAGGCAAGGACATTCACAAAGAGGAATTCACGTTCAGGTGGACCCCAGATTTTCAATGAGCGCGGCGAATGCCGACGAATGGCTACCTGTGAAGCCAGGTTCTGAAGGAATACTGGCTATGAGTATGATATATGTAATAATCAAGGATGGTTTGGGCGATGCAACTGCTGCTGATAGTCTTACAGGTGGTAAAGGACATCAAGCCTTGGAAGCTTTCTCTAACAACAGTGCCGGAGTAATAGAGGCTACAGGCATCGATGGTGCTCGCATAGAAAAAATAGCCCACGATTTTGCAAATAGCCATCATCCGCTTGCAATTGGTGGTGGGTCTGCAGGAGCTTCCACTACCGGAAGTTTTAATTTAGATGCCATATACTCTCTTAATGTGTTGGTTAATAATCTAAACAAAGAAGGCGGAGTTGTTTTCAATCCATCTCCGCCCATAACGGTTTTGGATAATGACGTCGTAACTGGTGCTGGGATGCCTTCTTCATATCAAGATTGGAAGAATATAAACCAGCCTAGAGTTGTGATGATCAGGGGTGCAAATCCAATCCATGGATTACCTTCAAGTGCGGGATTCTCAAATATTTTAGATAACTCAGAATTCATTATCTCATACTCAAGCTTTATGGATGAAACCACTCAAAAGGCCGATCTCATTATACCGGAGAGTAACTACCTTGAAGATTGGGGAGATGACGTGCCAGAACCGGGTCCTGGTTATCAAGTTATAGGTGTTCAACAACCTGTTGTTGGACGGTTTCATCAGGGAACGGTTAATTTCGGAGATGAGTTAATTTATTACAGTAGAGTTCTGGGGTTGGCGCTGGACGGCAATCTGGGCTTGACTGAAGGATCTGGGTTCAAGGAATTATTAGAGGGAAGTATGAGAGAATTGTGGTCTAAAAACGCAGGGTCTGTAAGGTCTTCTGATTTCGAGGCGTTTAGGCAAGGAGTTCTTCAGAGAGGTGGTTGGTGGGACGTTGAATCCGAGGCAAAAATTGAGGAAATACCCTCTAAATCATTGGAGACATCTTGGCCTGATATGACTTTTGCTGGTACAGGCGAATACAATCTGATACCGTTTCTATCTAATTCATTGGGAGATGGAAATCTTGCGCATTTGCCGTGGTTGCAGGCCGCACCTGATCCGGTTACATCAGTGGTGTGGAATACTTGGGTAGAAATAAATAGTAAAAAAGCAGAAGAACTCGACATCATACAGGGAGACATACTTACAGTCGAATCACCAGCTGGAACTTTAGAAGCCCCGGCTTACATCCATCCAGGTGTGCCGCCATGGGTTATATCAATGCCTATTGGTCAAGGACATGTTTCGTTTGGAAGATATGCTGAAAATGTTGGGGTGAATACTATATCTTTGTTGTCTGGAGTTGAAGACAAGGGCAGTGGCAGTTTGGCTTGGGCATCTAATAAAGTATCAATATCAAAAACGGGTAGGCATATTGATATATCTAAGTTTGAAGGAAATGTTCCTGCGTTTGAAGTGGATGAGCAGAGAATCATAAAAATAGCTCCTCCTGAATCGCACGATCATCAGGAGCAGCATTAAGTATAGTTGTTGTGTAGGAGTTTTTAATGGCTACAGAGGCAATAAATCATAAGTGGGGAATGATAATAGACATAGATCGCTGCACAGGGTGCCAGGCCTGTGTGGTTGCCTGTCAGGCGGAAAATAATATTCCACTTAACACAGAAGATAGATTCAGGCAACGCAGAGCTATTGAATGGATAAGAGTGGAGCGATACTGGGAAGGTGAGTTTCCAAATATAAAGGCTAGATTCATACCTATTCTATGTCAGCATTGTGAAAATGCTCCCTGTGAACCGGTTTGTCCTGTGTATGCTACTTATCATAATAATCAGGGTATGAATGTTCAGGTCTATAACAGGTGTGTTGGTACCAGATATTGCGCCAACAACTGTTCCTATCAAGTGAGATTTTTCAACTTCTGGGAGCCAGTGTGGCCGGAATCCCTCAAGAATCAGTTGAATCCAGACGTTACGGTTAGAAGCAGGGGCATAATGGAAAAATGCACCTTCAATATTCAGAGATTGCGCAAGGCCGAAAGAGTGATAGAAGGACAACGCGGTGAAAGAATTACTGACGAAAACCTAAAAGAAGGCAACTTTTTACCAGCTTGTGTTCAGGCGTGTCCTACAGATACATTAATTTTTGGTGACTGGAATGATCCATCTAGTAAAATATCTAATTTGAAAGAAAAACATTTTGTGGATGGTGGCAGAGGATATAAGTTGCTAGATGACTTAGGAACTCAGCCAAACGTGATTTATTTAAAGAAAGTAGATATTAATGCGGAACATAAGGTGGATGCTCATGCATGAATCCCACCACGTAGTAGCACCATCATATCTTGACATGACTGCTCAGGAAATAACTAATGATGTGCTAGAAAGACATCACTCTCCGGGTAATCGCTTCTGGACTGTCGCCATGATGCTTGGCGGACTGTTTATTGTAGGGTTAGTTGGATTGTTTATGCTTATTTCAGATGGTTTCGATAACAAGTCGAACTGGGGTTATTACGCTGCTACTTTTGCCTATGTGTTTAGTTTGTCTCAGACGGCGGTTTTGGTTTCTGTGGCGTTACGAATGGCTAAATCACACTGGCGTCGCCCATTAGCAAGGATTTCTGAGATGTTCGCGATAGTGGGTGTTTATAGTTTCGCTATGTTGGTCCCACTGCTGTGGGTATTGCCTTCAATAGAAGGGCGAAGAAGTTTGTGGTTCGAATGGCCTGGTAACACACCCCATATCTGGGACACAATGGCGCTAGGAAGTTTAGTTATTTGTGGGTTAGCGATACTATATTTTGCTTCTCTTCCCGACCTAGTTACTGATAAAGAAGTTTCCGGTAAATCTGACGAAGATGTCTCTTATCACCCCCTTATACCGCATTGGTTTGGGACTGCTAAACATTGGCAGTTACAAAAAATAGTGCTAGGACTGTTGGGTGGATTTTATTTTCTGATGCTAATAATTGTCCATATGCTTATAAGTGTGGATTTTGCAATGAGCTTGATTCCGGGATGGAAAGACGCGATATTTCCTGCTTTCCATGCTATAAATGGCATACAGGCTTCAATCGCATTGATAATTGTGACGATGTTTATTTTGAGGTCTACGAGTAGTCTTGGGAAATACCTGGAACTGGAACAGTTTTGGGCTTTGAGCAAAATATTATTGGCAACCTGTTTGCTCTGGTTTTACTTCTGGTGGTCTTCGTTCTTCACGTATTGGTATGGGAGAATGCCAGCGGAAATTGGTGTACTCAAATATATTATGTTTGAAACATATAGCACTGTGTTTTTCTTCGCCTTCACTATGTGCTTTGTGATTCCGTTCCTTATTTTGGTAGTCAATGTTGTTAGAAAAACCATTTGGGGTCCGACATTGGCTGCAACAATAATCCTGATAGGTACCTTCTTCAATCAAGTCAGGTATTATGTGGCTGGATTTTCTATAGAAGATCATACCCTGCATATTTTAAAAGATCTGCCAGATTTCACAGCTCCCGGGCCGATTGATTTTATGGTTATAGTGGGCGGTATATCTGGAGCCGTATTGACCTATATGCTGGGCACAAGATTATTCCCAATAATTTCTATATGGGAAATCAAAGAGGGATTGATGTTACAGAGAGTCCGGAAATTCATGAAACGAGATATCAGGGTATTGGCAAAGCCGGAATAATTATGATTAAAATAAATGGAAAATATGGGATGCTATTTACCAGGAGTGTTAAATAATGCAGGAACGAGTCCGAATTTCTGATAGTCAGATAAACACAGATTTAACCAGTTCTATATTTGAATCGTCCAAACTGTATTGGCTTTTGGTCGGCTTCTTGGCGCTTGTTGTACTGTGTGGTTTCACTGCCGCAGGCTACATGTTTAATAGAGGCCTTGGGGTAACTGGACTGAATAGGCCTGTCATGTGGGGTTTCTTCATAACTAACTTCGTGTTTTGGATCGGTATAAGCCACGCAGGCGTTATGTTGTCGGCGATATTGAGACTGGTACAGGCAGAATGGAGAAGACCAGCTACGAGGGCAGCGGAAGTACTGACGGTCTTCTCTCTGATGACAGCCATGACAATGCCACTTATTCATGCAGGAAGGCCTTGGCGGGTAGCATATTGGGTTTTCCCGTATGACTGGGCGAGAGGAATATATCCCAATGTTCGATCCGCTTTGGTATGGGATCCATCGGCTGTATTCACTTATCTCACGAGTAGTATCTTATTTGTCTATATAGCTCTGATACCAGATTTCGCTGTGTTAAGAGACAGGACAACGGGCGTGCCTCATATCATATACTCCATTTTATCGTTGGGCTGGAGAGGAAGTGTTAGGCAGTGGAAATTACAGATCATAGCAGGCATATTGCTATCGGCTATAATCTTGCCTATATTCGTTTCAGTTCATAGTATAGTTTCTTGGGACTTCGGTACTGCAATGTCAGTGGAAGCTTGGCATAGTACCGTGTTCGCTCCTTATTTTGTGATTGGAGCGGTCCACTCCGGCGTTTCAGCGGTTGTTACGGTCATGATAATACTGAGATGGATGTTTCATTGGGAAGACTATATCAGAAGAGAGCATATGGATTCATTAGCCAAACTGCTGATAGTGGTTGCTACAGCGTGGCTCTTTTTCTTTGCTTTAGAATTTTTCTTCGGTCTCTATGCTTTGGAAGGACCGGAAGTCGCCTTAAGGGAATTACAGGTATTTGAAGCTCCTTGGAAATGGTACTTCTTAACTTTCCTAATAACTTCTTATTTGATACCGGTTCCTATGTGGTTGATCCCGAGTGTTAGACGAAACCTGTGGCTGATGGCGTTTACGACGATTTTGGTGAATGTAGGCATGTGGTTC
>CEVQ01089250.1_pt1 | contig 12679 bp, 12 predicted proteins | sample 356551 | NCBI WGS metagenome assembly CEVQ01 (sample SAMEA2623756, study PRJEB7988) | marine metagenome | biome: marine biome (ENVO:00000447); feature: mesopelagic zone (ENVO:00000213); material: "saline water (ENVO:00002010), including plankton (ENVO:xxxxxxxx)" | depth 250 m | reverse complement strand
GCAAAAAGAACACGGTTTAACCTACTTGCTAATAGCACATCACCTGGCAACAGTACGATACATGTGCGATAAGATCGGCGTTATGTACTTGGGTCATATGGTTGAGGAAGCTGAGACAGATGAGCTTTTCGACAACCCCACCCACCCATACACTCAAGCACTAATAGGCGCAGCACTTCCATATCATCCTGATGATCAAAAAGAGGAATCCATTTTAGAGGGTGAAGTCCCATCGCCAATCGCACCACCATCATGTTGTAGCTACATACCAAATTGTCCTGATATATTCCCTGAGTGCAACGACAACCTTGTTGCCTTAAGAGAAGTAAAACCAGGGCATACTGTCGGGCACTGCGCACATTGTGTAGACGAATACGGGTGCTACTGGTTCCCAAGAATCAATCCAACAATCGATAGAAATCAATAGGATACTAAATCGGTTCCGCTTCCTCTGTCATAGTGAATATGACAGAGGAAGCCACGAAGCACACAGTTGTACTTATCGCCTTAGGCTTGAGCGACCCAAATAACTATATCGGCCTCATCTGAGAGCGGATTACCGTAAAAATCTCCAAAAACGCCTTCTACCGTATATCCGCATAGTTTAAGTAAATGAACCATCTCAAAAACATGCGTATACCTGGAAACAATTCTTCTCTGATACCTTTCAGAGACAAGCCCGTCATCAGCTATAAAATCAGCTGACAGCACAGTTTCACAAAGTTGACTGAATTCATCATAATCAACTTGTTCACTAATATTAATGCTGCCCTCGCCACCACTATTAGGTACTTCGATCAAATGGTAGTTTGAGGACGGATCTCGGAGCATAGCCTCCATTTTCATCATATCTATACAAATAATCAGTTGACCCCCATTAACCAAAGCATCATGAGCATCAGTTAGATACTGTCTTTGGTCTTGAACATCAGTAATCGCTGTAAAACAAGAATTGAGCATCAATATTTGATCAAATTTCCCATCAAGCTGAGGAAACACAGCAAAGTCCTGTAACTCCTGAAAAGTTACATTTTTCAGTTCCACGTACTTTTGAATCCGTTTTTTCGCATGAAGTAGCATAGATTGCGACGTGTCCAACGCAAGGACCTCAGCACAATTATGACCTAAATATTCTGTAACTTGACCAGTCGAACAACCAACTTCCAATATTTTTTTCCCAAAAACCGGTAATGAATTTAGTATCTCTACTGTCACAGGAGACTTCCACTCATATATTGAATCGCATAACTGCGACCACTTATTATCATCAACCAGGTCAACAAAATGAATCAACTTAAGCCCTCTTACCAAACATAACCTTTTACGGTCTTAAACATCTTTCAATTTTAACCCCAGATTGGTACCAGATTCACAAAACACATCATCATGCTAGAATCTGTCCTAGACCGCTACAATACATACTCATATTAATACAGATTAGGAGTCCGTGATGCCAAACTATGAAGGGATATTCCCTGCTATTGTCACTCCAATGAACGCTGATGGTTCTATAAACGAAACTGCTTTTCGGGAAGTGATGGAATTCAATATTCAGGCTGGAGTTGGCGGGTTCTGGGTTGCTGGAGGCAATGGTGAAAGCGTCCTCTTATCCGATGAAGAAAACATGCGCATAGCTGAAATAGCCACAGATCAGAACAAAGGAAGAATTTGTAATATTGTCCACGTGGGCGCTCCAACCACTGAACGTAGCGTTACCCTGGCTAGACATGCAGCCGAGTCAGGAGCTGAGGCCATATGTTGCGTACCACCTTTCTTCTATAGCCAAAAAGACGACGCAATTGTAGATCACTACAAGGCAGTTGCAGAAGCGGCAAACTTACCTTTTTACGTCTACAACCTTCCTCAGTCAACCGGGGTTGAAATTACCGTAGACTTAATGACAAAAATCAAAGAGTCAGTACCGCAACTCGCCGGATTAAAACACTCATCCATAAATTTTCCTAATGTTAGAGAATGGGATCGAATGGGACTGAACTGTTTCATCGGAAGCAGCATGCTCATGCTACCCGCATTAACATTGGGAGCAATCGGATGCATTGACGGCCCTCCCTGTGCCGCTCCTGAACTTTGGGTTGACATCTGGAACCACTGGAAAGATGGAAACATAGAAAAAGCCATGAAAGCCCAGAAAAAAGCATCATTATTTACGGAACTAATGAGAGAAGTAGGTGTTCATAGCGGAACCAAGGCCGTTCTATCAGAGCGCCTGGGTGTAGACTGCGGCAGTGGTCGGCTTCCAAATCCTCCACTAGAAGGTTCCGATAGAGAATACGTACTCGATAAAGTCAGGAGTCTAGGCATTGAAAAAATTGCAGCCATTGCTTCGGGCGACTAAATAATTTACCCAAGTATAAAAAGTTAAAAATTAAGAAATGACAACGTTCCAAATCGAATCTGTAACAACACTCACTTTTGATATTTTTGGCACCGTTTTGGACCTCTCAGGAAGTTTAATCCCACCTCTTAACGACTTATTAGACGAATGCCCAGACACAGCACAGATAAGTGGCGCTGATGTTTGGGCCTCCTGGAGGCATAGACAACGAATTGAACAATACCAAGATAATTTACTTATGCTTGGCCATAGCGGGTACTTAAAGGTAAAAAAAAGAGCCCTACTCTACACTTTGCGGTCTATGAAAGTCCAATTCAAACTGGGACAGATAGATGAATTTATGGACGCATACAATCATCTTGCACCTTTCCCTGATGCTATAGCCGGACTTAATAAATTAAAGAACAAATTCAAAATTGTTATGTTGTCCAATGGAGAACATTCATACTTAGAAAAACTAGCCGCTGAAAACATAGGCATAGAATTTGACTCAATTTACTCAGCGGAAACGGCCGGTCAATTTAAACCTCATCCATCGGTATATAGACTTGCAGCAAACTCCCTGAATTTAGAACCTAATGAAATCATGATGGTTGCGGCTCACTCTTTCGACATTCTTGGTGCTAGACACAGTGGCTATAGAGGTGCATATGTAGATAGATATGACCTTCCATACGATGAATCGAATTTTATCCCTGATATAACTGTATTAAATTTTGACGAACTTTGCCAAAACCTTGAAGTCTAAACACAAGAAGTAAAAAATGGTTGAAAGATATGACAAGGTCCGCATAGGGCTAACTATGGCAGGCTGGCCATTTCCGGATAATAATCCCGACCACCTGAGGAACTATGCATCAAGAATGGAAAACCTTGATATAGACTCCCTGTGGTTTACCGATCGAATAGTGTCCCCAGTTTTCTCACTTGAATCGGTAGTCGCAATGTCTTTTGTTGCTGCATGCACTGAAACCCTCAAAATTGGAACCAGTGTTATCGCCCTGCCATTAAGAAATCCAACAATTTTATCTAAAGAAATCGCGACCATAGATTATCTTTCAGGGGGTAGGTGCTTACCGGCGGTAGGACTAGGAGCAGAAGCTGAACTTGAATATGAAGCTTGTGGCTCCAGTAAAAAAACCCGTGTTAGCAGAACAGAAGAGGCAATTGAAATAATGCGCCTGTTATGGTCAGAAAACAATGTTACCTACCACGGAAAACATTTTGAGCTAAATGAAGTCACCGTAAGTCCGAAGCCTATTCAAAAAAATCTTCCTCCAATATGGCTTGGGGGAAGAAGCCTAGCCGCAATGAAGAGAACAGCAAAAATCGGTGATGGCTGGCTAGTGTCTGGTGCCACCGTAGATGAGATTTCTGACAGCGTGCCAAAGATAAAGGAAATGGCTCTGGAATACGATAACCACATCGAAGACGATCATTACGGTGCCCTTTTTAATTACTGCATCGCAGATACAAAAACGGAAGCTCTCGATCTTGCTAAGCAATGGACACCTGTTAGAAGAACCGATGTAGATCTTGAAAATCTGCACGCGTTTGGCCCGCCTGATATTTTAGTTAACATGATTGAAGAACACATAGATGCCGGAATTACAAAATTTACATTGCGGCCAGCTTGTCCCCCAGAGATGACAACTAACCAAATGGAGCTGCTTGGACAGGAAATCATTCCCAAATTTCATAATAAATCTTAGAAATAGGTATACATATTAATGAATAATTATTTATTGGGCGATGTTGAAATCATATCTGTCTCAGATGGCGGATTGGTGTTTGAGACTTCCGAGTTTTTCAATACAGTTCCTCAAGAACAATGGGGTCCATATCCAGAATATTCTGATGGCCAAATTGATATGAATGTAGGGTCATTTATATTAAAGTCCAGCGGAAAAACTATCCTTGTAGATACCGGGTTAGGCAAGTTAAATCACCATCTAAACCAAACCACCAAGGAAACGCTTCTGTCTGATATGCAGAAGTCTGGAGTTAGCACATTCGATATTGACTTGGTTTTCATGACACATCTTCATACAGACCATGTTGGAACGAACATGACGAATTCTGTTGATGGATGGAAACCTACATTTGAAAACGCCAAATATATGGTTCATCAGAAAGATTGGGATTTATTTGGGGCAAGAATAAATACAGAACCGTTCGAGTATTTAAAAGAACAAGTTTACCCTCTTTTAGAATTAGGCCTGTTAAATTTTTTTTCCACTGATATAAATTTAACTGATGAAGTTTCAACCTTCGAAACACCCGGTCATACACCGGGACATACAAGCCTGCTGATCCGCTCCAGAGGGGAAGTGGCAATGATACTGGGCGACGCCTTACATGTTCCGCCGCAAGTACAAGAAACACACTGGAGTCCACGAGCGGACAGAAACAAAACACTATCCACTCAATCTAGAGAGCGAGTCGTAAAGTTACTGGAAAACGACAATGGGCTAATCGTGTCCGGCCATTTCCCAAAACCAGGATTTGGCCGCATCCAGATAAACAAATCCAAAAGGACATACAAGCCTTTATGAATAGAGGACAATCCTAGGTCAATTAGCCGTAAAGAGAAGGCGGATACAAAGCTGAGCGCATTTTTTGAGACAATCGTTTCTCGTTCTCAAGTATGGCAATAACTATCTCTTTTATATTTGTAACTTTGAGAGGCAATTTCCCGAGGTCTTTGTTGTGTCCGCACATGACACAAACAATTCTGACACCATACATATCTTCATCACCAGTCAGCGTCCCCGTTCCACATCGAGGGCAGGAACCAGTCAAAATCAACGTGTCAATCATCGTACTAGTATTCTCTAAACTCCCGCAGCATTTTATTGGTACTCTGGATCACTATATAACATTCCTATAGCTTTGAGGCATGATTTTAAACATCGTTTGACAGGGTTTACCTGAGAGTTTGCTTAATCTTCTTCAAACAGTTCCAGTCTTTTTTCTAGGCCACTCTTCCTTTCCGTGTATTGTCTTTGATCTATCAAACCTTCTTTATTTAAAGACTCCAACTCAGTAAGCATATCCCTGACTATCTGAACTTCTGTCGATCCGAGAAACAACCCTGCTTGACGATCCCTGAGTTTTGCTGTTCTCCAAATACCCCACGAAGCCGCAACAATGAGAATCAAGGATAATCCCACAGGTCCTACATATTGAAAATTCACAGACTTAAACTGTACTTTAAGCTTTGACGGGTAACTTAATTCTTCGATATCAGACAATGAAAACATTAACTTCTCTTCTCTTCCCACATCTGATATCTCCACCACGTTATAATTTTTTCCTGCCAATGAAATTTGTTTCACCTCATCGATTAATCCCAGCTGTAATTTCGCAAGATTCTCTGGTACCAATACCTTTAGGTTGTTAGCGCCATATCTCCAAGATTTAGAAAAGTTCCATGTTGACCCCACGTACGGAACCATGTATGAATAAAAGATCTCATAGGAGCCAGGAGGGACGGAACTTATAAGTGCGACGCCTCTGTCAACTTGAATATAATCTGCCCCAAGCAGACTGGTATCAAAAATCAAATTAGAAGCACCTTGCGGTAACGCAAACCTTATGAGATCCATCGGACCATCACCAGGAACGTAGGAAAACTTCGAGTCATTTACAATCGATGCCATTTCAAGTATCGATATAGTCCCGTTATTTATGTCAATTTCACTGACCACAATAGAAGCAGAATCGATCGAGAGAATCTCTGAATCGTCGGTGTTCTCATAGACAGAAATAGATATAAGAGATTCTGTACCTGGAACAACGTCTATCAAACTTGAATATAGGACAGTCTTATAATCCACGGTCAAGCCGTAAAGAACTTCTTCGTCAAACCTCACTGCCTTGAATTCAAAAGCGCCATCGGTTCCAGTAAGCGTATGAAGAGATTCCACTTCATCTCCCAACCCATTTATATATAAAGTGACAGGAGCGACTTCTACGGGTATTTCTGGCAGTGTTTCATTAATAACAACACCACTTATCGTAACCAATTCGTTGACGGAATCATCAGCACCTAAATTATCAGAAGGGGCAGCATAGAGACACACATTAACAAGTAACAGAAATAACAACAATTTGTGGAAGTGCTTACTCACTTTGTTCCTCTGCCATGTTCAAACTGCTCCGTTTGCAAGTCACTGAAAATAGATTCTAACAACGAAATCTCGTCGTGTTCTGCTAAATCCATCGCTTTAAGCACCAAGACAGCTTCTCGAGTGTAGGTAGCTTTTAGCCACTCATAATCTGTTTCCTCCAGATTTCCAATCTCAAGCTCTAGTTCTGCACTCCTCAATCCGTCGATAGCGGACTCCCACCGACGCTCCAATTCTGCAAATAATGAAGATTCATCCACAGGTTTATATGATGACGAAACACTTTTAATGAATGGATACAATATCAGTAAGGCCGGAACCAAACAGATGGCTATAGTTATTAAAACAATCATATTAACTTACTAAACCATTTCAGGGTTGGGATTAGTTTTGGAAGCGAGTGCCGGAATCTTATGCCTCCTTCCCCTTGGGATTAATGAAATAACTGTGCCTAGAACCAAAACTGGACCAGACGCCCACATCCACCACACCAAAGGGTTGATTAGAACCCTAAATACCCCTCTTCCGTTATCTCCAAATTCTGAAGGTACTAAATAGAAATCTTCAATTATCGAACTATTAATTGCTCCCCTAGTGGCCGAAATATTGAATTCCGGATAAGTCGCTCTATACGGATACATCCGGCCAAGAAACTTATCACCCTTCCAGACATTAAACACAGCTATTTCTTCGATTCTGTCTGAGTACAAAGTAGTTTCTAGATCAACATAGCTAAATGTATATTCACCAAACTTATCAGTATCCTCTAGCTCCAAAACCAAGTCTGTTTGGGAACTATAGAAAGAGGATGCGACCACACCACACGCCAGCATTAAAATAGCGAAATGAACTATATAGCCGCCGTAGCGTGGACGGTTGGCAAAGATCAACTTAAAAAATGCACTACCAATATCCTCACCTCTTTTAGTTCTTGAGTAGGTACCTCTTACCCATTCTTGCAACATACCGACCCCAGAGAACACACAGATTGAAAATGCCAATAATGCCCAAACCTGTCTGATCCCAAATATATACAGCAATATCCCGGTTACAACTAAAGCGACGACTGGGAATCGCAGCATTCTCATGGCACCCGCCCAAGTCGCTCGGCGCCAGGGAAGAAGAGGCCCTATACCCATCAGCAATATCAAAATTAACATCAACGGACCGTTAACTTTATTGAAAAATGGTTGCCCTATAGTCATAGTACTGCCGTCATATGCCTCAGAAAATATTGGAAATATAGTGCCCCATAAGGTAACAAAAGCAATTAATAGGAAAAGTACATTTTGTACCAAAAAAGCAGACTCTCGTGAGAAGAAAGAATCCAATGAACTTCTACTTTCTAAGGATCCCTGCCGGAGTACAAACACCACAACGGACAAAAACAATGTCAATCCCATAACAGCCAGAAAAATCCATCCCATCGTTGACTCTGCAAAAGAATGGACAGAAGGTACTGGACCACCGCGATTTATAAACATCCCCATTTGGGCCATGGTGAATGCCACAATTATAAGAACCATGTTCCAGCTTCTGAACATGCCACGCCTTTTTTGGACCATGATCGAATGAACAAAAGCAGTCATTGCCAACCATGGCATTAAAGCCGAGTTCTCAACCGGATCCCAAGCCCAGTAGCCCCCCCATCCAAGTATCGTATAGGCCCACCAAGAACCAAGAAGAAGCCCTATAGTTAGAAGCAACCATGAAATCATTCCCCAAGCTCTACCTTGGTCAACCCATTCATCTCGCCCTCCCTTTTTTGCGATTAAAGCTCCCATAGCCAAGGCAAACGGTATCGCAACAGAAATCAACCCCAGCATCTGAAAAGGTGGATGAATGAACATTCCGAAATGGACAAGCAAGGGATTAATCCCTTGTCCATCCAATGGAACTTGAACAGATCTTTCAAGGGGATTCGCGAGAAAAAGCAACACCCCAATAAAGAAAAGCAGTATAAGCGCCATAACTCCCATTGCATATGGGGCCGTGTAAGGTAGTTTTTTACCTATGACCTTGTTTGCCACAGAGCTCATAATCGCAAAGGCCGCGGCTATGTAAAGTAGCGAACCCGCATTCCCAGAATAAAACGCAACCCATGCATATGCCCTCGGCATCGCAAGATTACTGTTTTCGGCGACGTAGACAACTGAAAAATCAGACGTGACAAAGGCGTAAATTAAAGCAATAGTGGAAACAACCAAAAGAAATGGAATAGAGTAAAATCCCCATCGGGCACTCTTTACAAGATCCATACCGTTAAGAATTCCCCCAGAGAAGCCAACAACAGCCGAATAAACCGTAACAACAAATGCGGCAATTATCGCAACCTGGCCTATTTCTACCATTTCTCTCCTCTGATCAGTCTCTTTCCTTGGATTCTTTTACTATACCTGCGTATTTGGTCACGTCTTCATCAAGATAACCTTCTACGCCAACTATTTGAGCGGAATTCCTATTTCTCCTCATCCTCATCAGAGTCAAAAAAACCGCAGTCCCAGCTATTATTAGGGCAAAAGGGGGCATAACCCATACCAATAATGTTATTCCAGATCTAGTTGGTTCCAACAGAACCACTTCCCCATATCGGTCGGCAAAATATTGCTTTACCTCTTGGTCTGTAAATCCTTCTCGAATCTTTTCCCGGACGATACTTCTCATTTGAACAGCTAGTTCATTTTGAGACTGGTCTATAGATTCCCCTGGGCATATTGGACACATAATTGAATTACCAATATTTTGCGCCCTTTTTTCCTCCTTTGATATCTCAGGTCTATTACATGAAACAAAAAGGATCAATAACAAAAATAAAGAAACAACCCAGACTATTCTTGGGAATAATCTATTATTGACGGGTTCTGGATTAGGTAACCGCATATGTGGTATCAGAGTCCTCATTTAAACTTCATGATCTTGAAACCTGAAATCTAATTATCTCACTTTCCATATCTTACGGTGATTCAGAAAGAACTATTTCCCGAGTCATAAGCTTTCCATTTCTGTAAAACTTAATTTCTACCGATTCTCCTGGCAGATGCTCAATTAGAAATTTGGAGAGGTCACCATTATTTTGAATTTCCTGTTGATTCATCATTACTATTACATCCTCGACCCTCATTCCTGCCTTTTTCGCAGGAAACCCATCAATGACTCGAGCTACTATGATTCCTGTCGAAACCGGCAATTGTAATTGTTTTACCAATGAATCGGTCACATTGAACGGCGATATTCCAAGAAATCCACGGCTAACCTTCCCAAACTCAATGAGCTGAGAAACCACAATCTGTGCATCATCAATATTTATCGCAAATCCAATTCCGTTGCTACCTTTAATAATAGCCGTATTTACACCTATAACTTCTCCACCGGAATTGGCCAGCGGTCCACCACTATTACCTGGATTAATCGATGCATCTGTTTGTATCAGGTCAACCATGGACTTTTGCGGGTCAACATCTATCGTTCTCTCTAATGCGCTTATGACCCCTTTACTTACCGTAGGCCCACCTTTCAGCCCTAACGCATGACCAACTGCAATCACCTCTTCTCCAACTTGTAATTCAGAAGATGCCCCGATTCGTGCGGGAATTAGCTTCGCTGCGTTTATCTTCACTACAGCGAGATCAGTCCTAGGATCTGTACCTACGACAGATGCTTTATAGGTACGACCGTCACTTAAAGTCGCCGAAATCTCGTTCGCTGACTCAATGACGTGATTATTGGTAAGAATATGCCCGTCTTTATCCAGAACGATACCAGAGCCTACTCCAGATCGGGGAGTTGCCTGAGCGAAGGCACCAGGAACTATCCTGCCTGTCAAAATCTGTACCACGGAAGGCTTTAAAATTTTAACCACTTGTACAGTGGTCATCTCTTCATCCTGCTCAGATAAGAAAGTTGCAGCAGGTCTTTCTAATTTTGGCATCACTTTTTCTCTTAGCATATCTTTCCGCATGTCCGTCGGCACAGACTTTACGGGTGGAGAATCAGAAACCGTTTCAGTCTCAGTAATGATTGTTTTATTCTGTATTTCTTTTTCCGATATCTCCATCAAGGCTGTCGCAGAATCTGGAATCACTTCAACATTCGAATTTTCTCTCCCACAAGAAAAAATGACCAAGGACAACAAGAGCATAGCCACCAACGGACTGTATGTTTTCAACATTAGTAATCACCTTCTAGCAATATATTCATCAAACAAAATTGAGTAAAACGCAGGCTACTCATAATTAAAAACTAAAATTCTAAGAAATTAATAAAATCACTATTGGAATCCCCTCATATGAATTGACGCTACAGAAGCATCTCAGCTTTCCATCGGATTAATCCTGCGAGAGGAGGGCTTTCTCCATCCATGACTTCTTGTTGAATCCATAAAATCCTGATGGATTTGAGAAGAAGCCGCAATAATTCCATCCGAGTAAAGGCCGGCCCTTGTTCCACTTCTGTCAGTGACTACTCCACCAGCTTCTTCTACCAGCAATAAACCCGCCGCCTGATCGTATGGTTGGAGCCTATGGTGAAAATATAAGTCCGTTCGTCCAGCAGCCACGTATGAAATACCAAGTGCAGAAGAACCCAATAGTCTCACAGTGCCAAACCTGCCCCAAAGTTTTCTGGTAGTCTGAAAAGTATCTTCCGTACCAGAATCATTTGAATAAGCTATATCGATTCCAACTATCGCCCCATCCAACGTGTCCTTCGGAGAAACTTCAATCCTCTCCTCATTGAGATATGCTCCCATCCCATGAGCCGCATGGAACATTTCCTTGTTTAAAGGATCATGATTCACCCCGACCATTACTTCTCCATCCTTGGCCAATGCAATAACCAAGGAAAAAAAAGGAATTCCGGAAGCGTAATTTCTCGTCCCATCAACTGGATCTATCACCCATACCCAACCCTTCTCCGGATCATCTCCTGCTTCTTCTTCCCCGTATATTCCATGATCTGGAAAGGCTTCTTTCAATCTTGTCGAGATAAACTTCTCAGCCTCTAGATCAACGTTTGTAACTATGTCGTTAGTACCCTTGTCAGAAATCACCTTTGTTTCAGGCCACCATCTCATCAAAATATCGCCCGCAGAATTTGCCACATCTTGTGCCACTTTCCAAGCATCTCTTCCATCACAAGAAATTGGCAACCCGTCTTTATTTATCATCTATCTCTCCTGACAAATTGAAAACATATTATTAATAAATTATGCGTTTTTTCTTCATACAAGGAAAGAATTTTCGTTCAAAACTAACAATTTCCCTTCTTTTAGTCACGAGGCCTCATAGAAAACAAGAAGGCAGTTTCATGAAGCGAAATTTTTGCGTTTATTGGCTGGAAACAAATTGCCACTAAAATTCCCGGAGTACCCCCTTGCGCGCCATGAAATAACAGGTGTACAAATAGATTCCCTCGAATCCGCTTACAGAATTCTGCGAGCCTTATGAGGGAGTAGCGTTGAATTTGTTTTCAACAAATTCAACAGGGAAGCATTCTTGCTGTTCATAGAAAAGGCATATCAAGGTGGAGGGTGGTTCATTTACCACAAGGTGAAGGCCTTTACATACGGTGAGGTACTGGTTAGTTAGGTGTAAGACTTATAAATTTTTTAAACGGCATCCAAAGCCAATCACGGACTCAAAAAGCCCGTAGACTAAAAAATTCTGGACTTACTACCATGTGCCTTTGATTTGGTCGCATTTGAAGCGGCTAATGTCAGACAACGTAGCAACAGCAGAGGATTCCATTAGAGCCTCTTGAAATAAAGAGGCATTAAACACCTTAGTTACGCTTGTGCAAAATTTATGACGACTGGAAATTTTCAGACTGCCGACCAGGCATGGCGGACAGTTTTAGGTAAATTAGAACTAGCTGTGCCCCGGCATAGCTTCGAAACATGGCTGGAAAGTACAAAGGGACTTTTATTAACCGATAACACTCTCACCGTTGAAACGACCAGCGCCTTCTCTGCCAGCTATCTGGAAGAGCGAATGTTACCTGTTATTGAAAGCAAAGTCCGTGAAAGCCTGTCAGAAGATTACACTGTGACGTTTGTTGTTGAGGGCCAACGTGATCTTTTTTCGCATCGGGATGATGAGAACACTAGGCAAATCAAAAAACAAAGTAATTCTTCAATATCAACACTGAACACAAAATATTGCTTCGATCGCTTCGTGGTTGGAGACTCCAATCAACT
>CEVQ01124750.1_pt1 | contig 12682 bp, 10 predicted proteins | sample 356551 | NCBI WGS metagenome assembly CEVQ01 (sample SAMEA2623756, study PRJEB7988) | marine metagenome | biome: marine biome (ENVO:00000447); feature: mesopelagic zone (ENVO:00000213); material: "saline water (ENVO:00002010), including plankton (ENVO:xxxxxxxx)" | depth 250 m | reverse complement strand
TGCTGTTTGTTGGACGCTCGAGCGGTGGTAGCCGCCGCTGGCTCGACTTGGGTTTGTTTATTTTTCAACCCTCGGAAATAGCGAAGTTGGCGCTAGTAGTTTCACTAGCGTCCTTTCTCGATCAACGCCGCTACTTTTTGGACCGCGTAGATCGCATTACGGTCCCAGTAGCACTATGTCTGGCTCTTCTCTGTGGCCTGGTTGTTCGGCAACCAGATGTCGGAACGGCAGCCATTATCGGCTCCATTGCATTGGGCATGCTGTGGGCAGCGGGTTTGCCTTTCAGGCATTTGGCTGTGTTGTTGACCTCAGGTTTGTTATTAGGACTGTTTCTGACGTTGGCTTCGCCCTATCGAAGAGGGAGAGTCATCGGATTTTTCTCGGCCAGCGAGAATAGCGAAGGCTGGGGATGGCAGGCCGACCAGAGCTTGATCAGTCTTGCCAACGGCGGCTTCCGGGGGACAGGACTTTCAGCTGGCCACGCCCAATGGGGATGGGTACCTGAGGCGCACACTGACTTTGTTTTCGCCGTCGTAGGAGAACAGCTTGGCTTCATTGGGTCATTAGCTGTTGTAATACTGCTTGGCGGCATAATTCTTGCCGGTTTTCGAACAGCTCAGATTGCCCCCGACGTTTTCGGATCACTGCTAGCGGCCGGGATCTCTGTCTGGTTCTTGCTGCAGGTCGTCGTCCATGTGGGCGGTGTGCTTAGGCTCCTTCCCATTACGGGCGTAACGTTGCCGTTTATCTCTTATGGCGGAACAGCATTGATAGTGAATGCGGCGGCGGCTGGCTTGCTCCTCAACATTGCCCGGCAGTCACGGTGAAACTTAAACAAGCCCGCGGTACCGACCCTTCTCAGGGAGGGTTGATCGTTGCCGGGGGAGGCACCGCTGGACACCTTCTCCCTGGGATAGCTGTGGCGGACGAACTCGTGAAACGGGGTTGGCCGCGCGAAGCAGTGCTTTTCGTAGGTAGTTCTCGAGGAGTCGAAGTAGAGATGGTTCCATCAGCGAGCTATGAATTGGTCGCTCTTAGCGGTCGAGGAATAAACGCGCCTCGGTTTTCTCCCCGAAACCTTCTGAACCTCGTGGGAATTATCTGGGCGATTTTGTGTGGTTTCTGGGTAGTGCGACAAAGACGTCCAGCGATTGTGTTGTCTTTAGGGGGCTACGCCGCGTTACCGGCGGCAATGGGCGCGGTACTCTTTAAGGTTCCCTTGGTATTGGCTGAACAAAACGCCTCAGCATCAGCTACGAACCGCCTGCTGACAAAGTTCGCAGAAGCAGCGGCGGTCCCGTGTGCCGGGACCGGATTAAAGAATGAAGTGGTGACTGGCAATCCAGTTCGTGGCGCCGTGCTTCAAGCGGACCGTGAAGGTCGATCGCTTCGGACTGATCTTCGGTGGCCAGAACATGAGCCTGTGGTAGTAGTTTTCGGAGGCTCACTTGGATCCCGTCGAATCAACGAAGCAGTTTGGGAAGCAGCCACACTTGGAGAGTTACCGGTACTCCACCACGTTGTAGGCCGTCGAGATTGGCCCGATCTGCCGTCGACTTTGCCCGTAAATGTGATGGCTTGTGACTATGACGACGATCTTCCCAAGGCTATGGCTGCCGCAGACCTGGTCGTTTGTCGCCCGGGAGGCTCCACTGTGGCAGAAATTGGAGTCTTGGGTGTGCCGGCCGTGCTTGTTCCCCTTCCGAATGCGCCCAATGATCATCAACACCGAAACGCTCAAAGTCTGGTTGATTCAGGATTAGCGGTGCTGGTGCCAGATGCAGAGTTCGATGGGCAACGCTTTCGTGATGAAATCACGCAAATGCTTTCGAAATTTAGGAGCGAATCGCATCCGGATGTAGCTCGCCGCGCGCGGAGTCTGGGATACCACGATGCGACTGAGAGGGTGGCGGATCTGATTACGAAACATTGCCGGTCGCTCCCCGCGGTGTTGGAACCGAAAGATGAGGGACTTTGAAATCGGTTGACCCATCGCAGTTACCGCTTAGAGACGGCGCAGCTATCCATGTAGTAGGCGCCGGGGGCGCTGGCATGAACGCTATTGGCGCTGTTCTGATCTCCATGGGGTATTCAGTGAGCGGAAGTGACCTCCGTGATTCGGCGGGAGTGCACCGACTTCGCTCTTTGGGAGCGAGAATCGAGATCGGGCACAACTCCGCGAATTTGGGTGATTGCGAAGCTATCTGTAGGTCGACAGCAGTTCCAGACGACAACGTTGAGGTCGTTGCTGCGCTTGAGAGTGGCCGGCCTGTATTTACCCGGGCCCAAATTCTCGCCAAAATTTGCGCGCGAAAACGAACGATCGCAGTTGCCGGCACCCACGGGAAAACGACGACTGCGTCGATGCTGGCACTGGCGCTAATGGGGTCAGGCCTTCACCCCTCTTTCATTGTAGGAGGCGATCTGAATGAGATCGGCTCTGGAGCCGTTTGGGATCAAGACGGCGACTTGTTCGTCGTAGAGGCAGACGAGTCCGATGGCACATTTTTAGAGATCGGTGCTGAATCGGCTGTCATCACTAACGTCGAGGCTGACCATCTTGACTATTTCGGCTCTTTCGAGGCCTTGGTAGCGGCATTTGAATCTTTCATTTCGTCAACCCCAGGACTGCGCATGGTCTGTGTTGATGATGAACACGCGGCGAACATCGCTCAAAGAATCGGTGGTTGCCTCACCTACGGAACTTCGGACGATGCCGACTATCAGATCGTGAATGTTGAAAGCTACCGATATGCGTCGAAATTTAACCTGCAAAGAAAAGGCATCGATTTAGGGGAATGTCTCCTACCCGTGCCCGGTATCCATAATGTGCGAAATGCTTCTGCGGCCTTGAGTATCGCGATCGAACTTGGGGCGAAACCAAATGATGCATTAGCAGCGCTCGGAAAATTTGCTGGGGTGGCGAGAAGATTTGAATTCCGAGGCGAACAACGGGGTGTTGTCTATGTCGATGATTACGCCCACCTGCCGAGTGAGGTGTCCTCGGCGCTAGGCGCGGCAAAAGCGGGCGAGTGGGGAAGGATAATCGCCATTTTCCAACCGCATAGGTACAGCCGAACAGCGGAACTTTGGCGAGACTTCGAACATTCCTTCGTAGACGCTGACCATCTGGTGCTCACCGGGATTTATCCTGCTGGCGAGTCCGCACGACCCGGGATCACCGGTGAGTTGTTACTGCGGGCCGTCTTAGACGCCCACCCGTACGCTTCCGTCACCTACTTACCAGGGCGCGAACAGGTGCCTGACTATTTGTGCTCGATACTCCGTCCCGGGGACTTGTGTCTGACAATGGGCGCAGGCGACTTGACCTCGGTCGCAGATGAAGTCCAACAACGGCGCCCGCCGTCGCCGACATGAGCCCTCAAGCAGAACACCGAGCGGTGGTGGAGGAGGCGAAGGGCCTTCTAGGTGAGCTCGCACAAACCGACGTCAATCTAGGGATGTTGACTACATACCGTGTTGGCGGGAACGCCGCGTTATACGTAGAAGCGCGCAATGAGGAGGATTTGTCACGGATAGCACTAGCGCAACAGACCACCCAGCTCCCCGTGCTAGCCATCGGAAAGGGATCAAATTTACTTGTCGCTGACGCGGGGTTTCGTGGAATCGCGGTCAGCCTCGGGAAACCATTTACTGCGAGCGAAGTTGATTCGGAATCCGCAGTGGTGCGTGCGGGTGGGGCTGTTGCATTGCCCGCACTTGCACGGAGGACCGCTCAAGCTGGATTAACAGGATTTGAATGGGCGGTTGGCGTCCCAGGTTCCGTCGGTGGGGCAGTTCGAATGAATGCTGGTGGGCATGGAAGCGATATAGCCGCATCAATCACAGACGTAACAGTTTTCGATTTCTCGACGTCAGCCAGTGAACTCTTGAACAAATCACAGTTGCGTTTTGGGTACAGACAAAGCGCTGTAGAAGCGTCCCAGATAGTGTTAGAAGCCGCTTTTCAGTTGGAACGCGATTGCGACGATCAAGCTCAGAACACGATTGATGAAATCGTCCAGTGGCGTCGAGATAACCAACCTGGTGGCCAAAACGCGGGCTCGGTCTTCATGAATCCGGAGTCCGAAACCGCCGGAGAGCTTTTAGATCGGCTCGGACTCAAAGGATTTCGAATCGGCTCTGCACAGATTTCTCCGAAACACGCCAATTTCGTTCAAGCGGACCCGGGGGGATCCTCTGATGACGTAGATGAGATTATTCGGACAGTTGCGGCAAGAGTTTTCGATGACGCGGGGGTGCAACTACGCACCGAAATTCGGCGAGTCGGGTTTGAGCCATGATTATGGAGGAAGCCGTAGACCCGGAAAGCGATACGTCACGAACTCGTCGTATCGTCACAATTGCAGCAATCACCATCGCTATGGTCAGTGCGACATACGTTCTATTGGGGAGATCGCGCCTATTCGATGTGGAGCAGGTCCAGATATACGGAATCCATCGGATGAACGTAATGGAGGTCGAAGAACATCTGGGATTCCGACGCGGTGACCCTTTACTTTCCGTGAATTCTGCCGAAGTACGACGAAACCTAGAACTTCTCCCGTGGGTGCACTCTGCTGATATCGAGCGCGGCTGGAACGGGCACATAAAAATAGATGTGACGGAGCGTCAAGCGATAGCGCTGGCTATGGTCGCCCCACAGCAGTGGGCGCTCATCGACGTCACCGGACGCGTCCTAACCAGGGCACTCCCTTATCCTCCCGACCTACCTCGCCTAAGCGGAGTGCACGCCGCAGGCGAACCCGGCAGTTACATGGCAAGCGACAGCGGAGCTTTACTTGTAGTGCTGGCAGCCTTGCCCGTTGAATTACGTCAGCAGTTCTACAGTCTCCGTCGCGACACGAGCGGCGAGATTGAGGGCAGCTTGAAGGGTGGCGAGGAAATCGTATTTGGAGACGACAACAAACTTTCAGCGAAGGTCATCGTGTTGGCAACGGTCCTAAGTCATCTCCGCGAGCAAAACCGAAACGACCAATTTATCGACGTGTCGCTTCCCCACGAGCCCCGGGTTAGATCCGAAGCGCGGACAACTAGCACCCCCTAGTCTGCGACGACTCGAACCTAGGCGGACTTGTAACAGATCAAACTTGCGCTACCGTCAAGGTTGCCTGGTCTTCCACCCAGCGGGCAGATGTTTACGAGATACCCAGGAGGCCCAGTGGCCAGTCCTCAGAACTATCAGGCCGTGATCAAAGTCGTCGGCGTTGGCGGCGGTGGCTGTAACGCGGTTAACAGAATGATTGAATCAGGCCTCACTGGCGTCGAATTCGTCGCAGTGAATACTGATGCCCAGGCGCTGCTAATGAGCGACGCTGACGTCAAACTTGATATAGGCCGCGAGTTGACCCGCGGTTTGGGCGCGGGTAGTGACCCGGATGTGGGCCGCCAAGCTGCCGTAGAACACATCGATGAGATTGAAGAAACGCTTAATGGCGCGGACATGGTTTTTATCACCGCGGGCGAGGGTGGCGGTACGGGCACCGGCGCCGCGCCAGTGGTAGCGGACATTGCTAGAGAATGCGGGGCACTGACGATCGGCGTCGTTACCCGACCATTTCTATTTGAGGGGCGTCGGCGTGCTGTCCAGGCGGACGCCGGAATCCAAGAGCTCAAAGAGAGGGTTGACACTCAGATCGTTATTCCCAATGATCGCCTCCTTAGTGTTACGAACGAAAACACGACCATGGTGGACGCGTTTCAGATGGCAGACGACGTTCTTCGGGAGGGAGTACAGGGAATTACGACTTTGATTACTACTCCCGGCCTGATTAACACTGATTTTGCTGACGTGAGAATGATTATGTCCAACGCCGGTTCGGCCCTTATGGGGATAGGGCGGGCACATGGCGACAACCGTGCTGAAAACGCCGCGCGACAAGCCGTGTCGAGTCCGCTGTTAGAGGCGTCGATCGAGGGAGCACGTGGGATTTTACTCAACGTGACAGCGTCGAAAGAACTTGGACTCCATGAAGTCCGTGACGCGGCCGATGTGATTCACGACGTCGCTCATCCTGACGCCAACATCATCTTCGGCACTGTTATTGATGATGCAATGGGGGAGGAAATTCGAATCACCGTCATCGCGGCCGGTTTTGACAGATGGGATGATGGAGTCGCAGGTTCAACAAGATCCTCCACCGCGATGTCACCCGGCGACATCGTCGATATTTTCGATGGCGAAGATGGTGATCAGGTCCATTTCGAAAGCGAAGACGATGACGAGTTCGACGTACCGTCTTTTCTGAAGTGATTTAGAAGGTGGATACTCTCTTCTCTGGGGAATAGGCCAATGTTGACCTTTGTTCGCCGAATTAGTGCACAGCACTCGGTTCGGGTCAGGTTTTCTGAATGTAGCGACGGTGATGCACGCCTACCGACGTTCCTCGGAGAAGAGCGCAATGCAATGACACTCCCGCTTCAAACACACGGCGCAGAGGTGTATTCCGTCAATGGACCTGGTGAAGGTAACGGTCAAGAATGCGACGCGTTATTGACAACTTGCCCTGGCGCCCTACTCGCTGTGAGAATCGCCGATTGTGTTCCTATAGCCGTATACGGAACTTCGCTTCAGAACATACCCATGGTGTGTGTCATCCACGCCGGCTGGCGCGGTATTCGTGAAGGAGTGATCGTTAACTCATTGCAACAAATTCGAGAACATGGAGCCCACCATTTGCGAGCAATCATTGGCCCCCACATAAGCACTGAATGTTACGAATTTGGAAAGGTTGACCTGGAGGAGTTGGTCGCTGCAGTAGGCAGAGACGTTGCGGGTTGCACCAAGGATGGACGCCCGGCTCTCGACCTGGGAAGCGCTGTCCTAGAACAACTTGCGCAAAACTTTGTTGCAGTTGACCACCACCTTCGCCGCTGCACAGCGACCGACGAGCGCTATTGGTCCCACAGAGCCGATGAAGATACCCAACGCACTGCTTTGATCGCAGAAATAGAAACGTCCAGATGAACCAGGGCAACCGACCCAGCTTTAGAGAGGTGGCCGATCGTGCTGCAACGCTCCGCGACCGCCTCGCGACGTTGGGTGGAGCCGACGTGGAAATTGTTGCCGTTACTAAAGGATTCGGCCCGTGGGCGCTCCGCGCGGCCTCCGAATGCGGTTTTCGGATGGTCGGAGAAAGCTACGCCCAGGAGTTGACATCCAAATGGCGGCAATTGAGAGACGACGAACAGCGCTGCCTTGACGTTCATTTTATCGGTGGCATGCAAACCAATAAAGTTCGAAAAATCTCTGACATCGTGAACGTTTGGCAAAGCTTGGATCGGCAATCTTTAGTGAATGAGATCGTAAAACGAGCCCCTGGTTCGCAAGTGATGATCCAAATCAATCTGACTGGCAGTGGAACCCAAAGTGGGTGCGATATTTCTGAAGCGGAAGCCATCATTTCCGATGCTCGCGTGAAAGGTTTAGAAGTAATTGGCGCTATGGGTATTGGGCCTCAGGGAGATACCAAAACAATCAGGGAGGCATACCGAAAGCTGGTGTCTTTTGCGGACAGGCATGCTTTAACTCACCGCTCTATTGGGATGACCGATGACCTTGAGATCGCCGTTGAGTCAGGGAGCACAATGGTCCGAATTGGAACTGCTTTGTTTGGTGAACGTCCCGCGCGCTGACATCGCGGTACCCTCGGCGACGAGGAGGAGGCGTATGGCTTCGATGTGGCGTCAGGCGATGCTGTACCTCGGGCTTGGACCCGATGAACAATATGACGAGCTGGACGAACTTCAGCACCCGGGCACGTCGACGCTATCGGCATCCCGGTCGGGCGAACCCGTCACAGTTGTGACCAGTCCAGCGACACCAGCGACACCAGCGACAATGCCGGACAGTTCCGTCAACGCGCCTGGCGTCGCTTCAGGCGCGGCACCCACGGGTTCGGTAAGAACCATTCCCATAACGAGCGCCAAACCTCACGTGGTTGCTCCGCGCACGTTCAATGACGCGCAACAACTGGCCGACCGCTTCAAGGCAGACCAACCCGTAATTGTCAATCTCCAGACCGCTGATCGAGACCTTGCGAGAAGAATCATCGACTTTATAAGTGGTCTTTGTTACGCGCTTGGCGGGAAAATGGAAAAAGTCGCCGACCAAGTTTATTTACTCGCCCCATCTCACGTGATCCTCGCCGAGGAGGAGCGGCAGCGCCTCCAAGAGCGTGGCTTGCACTATTAGCTCAAGGCCTGTTTGTGAAACAGATACTGTGTACTTTCTGCGATATTTACGTGCTTGCTATTTTTGGACGAATCATTTTCAGTTGGATTCCCATAGCACACGACAGTCCTGTAGCAATTGTCCGGACCTTTCTCGTTCGCGTAACTGAGCCCCTCATGGGCCCACTCAGAAGGGCTTTGCCACCCTTACGCATTGGTGGATTCGGTTTAGATCTGTCTCCCATACTGGTGCTGGTCCTCATCCAATGGGTACTTGCCGGAGTGATTCTCAACTGTGGCTGAATTCTGACCTCATAGCTTTCCTGTTTCGACCCGGCGACCTTGTTGTTAGTGTCAACTCATGGAATTGACCCCCGATTTGCTTGAGACGCAGCAATTCCCTGAGCGTTTCAGGGGATATGACCCTGATTCGGTTGACGACTTTCTTGAACGCGTCGCTGCAGGCTTGAATGAGCTCCAAGAGCGTCTCGACCATTTAGCAGATCGCCTGATGGAGGCGGAAGAAAGAACCGTAAGGAATGATCTTGACGGCGACGTTGAGGTAATTGACGGCCGGCTCGATGCAATTGAGAGCATCAGAGAAGCATTGGAGACGGCACCGCGGTTTGAATCGAACGAAGTAGGTCAAACCCGCATAGGTTCCATGGGCGACATTGGGGGACCGGTCGCGGTTGGCGCCAACAAGATCGAGATTGATCGGATCGCACAACTCATTACTTTGGCGCGCGACACGGCGGACGACGCTATTGACGACGCCATCGCTTCAACGCGAGACCAAATAGGAGATCTTCTAGCCGACGTGCTTGTTGCATCGTCCACTGATCTGGCAGCCCGTGGCGCTACTGACCGCAAAGCTGAGTTGGAAACGGAATTACTTGAGCTTGATGCGCGAGTCAACGCCCGTCGCAATGATGCGCATCAACTGGCTGAGTTGATTGAAACTCGCCGACGAGCTCTAGGAGAAATAGCGCGTGACCTGGGTGGCCGTCCTGACGGACTCGAAGTAGATCACCCCGCTTCATCGGCCGAGGTCGGCGGTTGGTCGACGTTCGATGATTCTGTCAATGCTGAGGACGACACCAGCGCTCATAGGCGGCCAGCGACGGACGCCCGGTCAGGCAGCGAAATCGACGACCCGTTTTTTTCAGCGCTACAGCGTCAGCAGCCGCTGGAAGGAGAATGATCTCCGCTTCACAGAGCGGTTATATCAATCTGCGGTTCGTCGTTACCGTCTGACCAAGAAAGTTTCGAGGCCAAGACTGCAGCAGCGATGGTTGACTCATGGCGCTTTATCGAACTTAGGTCGGGAGGCGACCACAGGATGTCGACCTCGATTCGTTGAGTAACTTCGAGATCTGCATCTTTTCTGGCCTGTTGGATTGTTCGGATCAAATCTCGTGCCAATCCCTCGGCTTCTAGTTCGCGAGTGATGTTCGTATCGAGAACAACTATGACGTCATTTGACTTTAATGCGGCTGTGTTTTCAGGATCGGCAGGCTCAAGGGCGAGCTCATATTCACCTAGCTGTAGTAGATGGCCAGCGACCTCGACTTGGCCATCGTCGCGTTGAACCCATTTGCCCTGCTTGGCTGCCCCGAAGACCTTCTGAACGTCCGCACCTAATTGTGGACCGAGGAGGTTGCCATTGGGGCGCAAGCTGAGAGTGGCCAGGTCACCTATTTCCTCGGTCAGAACGACATCGTGAACGTTGATCTCCTCTGCCAAAAGATCGCTGACTTCGCGAAGATCCAACGCCCCTCGTCCGGCGACAGTGACCTTCGACAATGGCAATCTGACCCTCAACCCTGCGTCCTCTCTTAGACGCAGAGCTGTTGATGCGACTTCTCTGATTTGGTCCATTTGGGCCATTAGTTGGGGATCGGCTGTGAGTTCATCGGGGCTGGGCCAACTGGCTAAATGAACGCTTTCGCCGTCGGTCAATCCGCTATGGATTTCTTCCATGATCATGGGCAGGAAGGGAGCGGCGATTCGCGTGAAAGTGGTCAGAACCGTGTACAGAGTGTCGTAGGCATCCGGATCACCTTGTCCGCCACCCTCAGGTCCCCAAAATCGATCTCGCGAACGACGGATGTACCAATTGTTGAGCGCGTCAATAAAGCTTTGAATTTCAAAGGCAGCACCCGGCAGGTCATAGGCATCCATGGCAGCAGTTGTCTCTTCGAGCAATGAGCTGGTCTTGGCCAGTAGGTAGCGGTCTAGTAGGTGCGGTGAGTCGTTTCGTCTGACTGCCTTGTGATTATCGACATTTGCGTAGAGGGTGAAGAATGAATAAGCGTTCCATACAGGGATCAAGATTTGACGCGCTACCCCATTGATGCCCGCGTCGGAGATCCGAGTGTCGCCTCCGCGGACAATAGTGTTTGACATCAGATACCAACGAAGTGCATCCGAACCTTCAGAATCAAAAATCTCGGTCGGTTCGGTGTAATTGCGTAGTCGCTTCGAAAGTTTGTTGCCATCTTCGGCTAGCAGAATGCCGTGGCAAATAACATTCTGGAAAGCGGGACGGTCGAAGAGAGCTCCAGCGAGCACGTGCAATGTGTAGAACCAGCCGCGAGTCTGGTTGATGTATTCAACGATGAAGTCCGCCGGAAAATGTTCTTCAAACCAATCCTTGTTTTCGAACGGGTAATGCACTTGAGCGAACGGCATTGATCCGGATTCGAACCAGCAATCAAGCACTTCGGGTACTCGCCTCATGACGCTCTTGCCAGTCGGATCATCTGGATTTGGTCGAGTCAATTCGTCGATGAACGGTCGATGTAGATCGCTAGGGCGGACTCCGAAATCAGCTTCAAGTTCGTCGAGGCTTCCGTACACATCGGTTCGCGGATATGCCGGGTCATCACTCACCCAAACTGGTATGGGAGAGCCCCAGAACCGGTTCCGGCTAATCGACCAGTCTCGAGCTCCAGCGAGCCACTGGCCGAATCGGCCTTCTTGAACGTGATCTGGAACCCAATTGATCTCTTCATTGATGCTCTGAAGGCGGGAGCGGATCTTGGTGACTTCGACGTACCACGACGAAATGGCGCGATAGATGATTGGTGTGTCTGTTCTCCAGCAGTGAGGGTAGTTGTGCTCATGCGTGTCGTGGCGAAGAATCCGATGATCGTTTTTGAGGTGCTGAACGATTTGAGGGTTTGCGTCGAAAACGTTTTGGCCGACCCAGTCGACTACTTGTTCGGTGAATCTTCCTCGATTGTCGACCGGCACCGCCTCACCGATCTCGATCCCGTTTGACTCGCAAACGATCTGGTCGTCTTCACCGAAGCCGGGTGCCATGTGAACGGCTCCAGTGCCTTCGCTGGTGTCCACAAAATCAGCTTCTAAAATACGAAAAGCGTCTTTCCGATCCTCGAAATAGTTGAATAGGGGTTTATAGGATCGGCCAACGAGGTCAGCCCCGCGTACAACTCCCAGCGTGACGAGGTCGGAAAGTTCGTCGGAGTACTTGTCGAGACACTCGGCACCTAAGATCCATTTTGAACCCTGCGATTCCACCAACACGTACTCAATTTCGGTTCCGACAGCCACAGCGAGATTGGATGGAAGAGTCCATGGGGTAGTAGTCCAAGTCAACAGTCGAGCCACCTCGGAATCGCTGAAGCCGGGCAGACCGGAACCATCTAGTTCAAACCAAACGGTGATGGCGGGGTCCTGACGAGGCCGAGTCGCATCGTCCAAACGAATTTCAAAGTTAGAGAGCGGCGTTTCAGCTCCCCATGAGTAAGGCATCACGCGGAAGGCCTGATATATGAGCCCTTGGTCCCAGAGTTGCTTGAAGGCCCACATCACGGACTCCATATAAGAGAGGTCCATGGTTTTGTAGTTGTTGTCGAAGTCCACCCAGCGGGCCTGTCGGGTCACAGTCTCTTGCCACTCGGAGGTATATCGGAGCACTGACTCTCTACATCTTGCGTTGAAATTCTCGATCCCGTACTCAGTAATTGCGGCACGCCCACTGAGTCCTAATTCCTGCTGACTCTCCATTTCGGCGGGTAAGCCGTGACAGTCCCACCCGAAACGGCGATCGACACGCTTGCCGCGCATGGTTTGATATCTCGGTACGACGTCCTTGATATAGCCAGTCAGCAGGTGTCCGTGATGGGGCAGGCCGTTGGCGAAGGGAGGGCCGTCGTAGAAGACGAATTCATCGGTTCGTGGACGAGAGTCGATCGAACGTTGAAACGTTTCCTGTTCGACCCAACGTTGCAAGATGTTGCGTTCAATAGCGGGAAAATCTGCCCGGTTCGGTACTCGAGGATAATGAGTGTCGTTTGAGGCGCTCATTGTTTGTCCAGAGAAGACATACAACTATTTACGTTATCGCCTCACGCCGGTTAGCCCTTTATTTACAGTCTGTCAGTTAGGTACGTGGCGGAACCTCATCAGGGCGCTATGATGCGACACCTTTTCGAACCCGAGAATTCGCGAGGGGAGCTAT